>ERZ1026876.135-NODE-135-length-46702-cov-7.040324_pt1 | contig 46702 bp, 83 predicted proteins | sample MGYA00380168_ERZ1026876 | MGnify/ENA primary metagenome ERZ1026876 (study PRJEB33269, sample SAMEA4719804) | human gut metagenome | biome: human-associated habitat; feature: organic feature; material: feces | place: Cameroon | collected 2013-10 ... | reverse complement strand
GCTTAGCTTTGCTTTCGTTTGCTTCATTTTGCTTAGCTTTGCTTTCGTTTGCTTCTGCTGGTTTTCCGCCTTTCGCGCCGTTTTCCGACCTAATAGCGGATATTTCAGCCTCTCGGTCTATTATTGCCTTGAATATCGGAAACACAAGGCTCTCTCTTCCTCCGTCTTCAGGTGTCAGGCCTGACCGCGCATATTCCAGTATGGCGATAAATAGCCTGCCTTTTTCAGCATCAGAAAGAGCGGATGTCTGCTCTATCCAGTCGTAATAGGCCTTGACGTAGCGTTTTGCCATTTTTACCCCCTTATTCGTTCGTTCAGCACGTCCCTTAACCTTCTCATGTCCTCCGGCGCGAAAGAAATTGATTTTTTAATCCGATTCCCCCGCTTGTCCCACAGCCCTAACACATAAAAGGGCTTGTAGGTGTCCGGGTATGTCATGAGGTAGAGTTCTATTGACCAGCCCTCGCCCTCGCCTATCGTGGCAAGGCGGCTTTCTGTTACGTACTCCATGACTAAAAGGGTAAAGGCTCATCGTTTATTTCGGTAAACCCTGCCGGAGTGTCCGTTTTCTCTCTCGGCGTGAGAAATTCAACGTTTTCCGCTGTGATTTCGGTTATGTACCGCTTGTTCCCATCCTTATCCTCATAGCTCCTGTTCTGTATCTCACCTTCTATGAGGACTTTGCGGCCCTTTGAGAGGTACTTCCCGCACAGCTCGCCCAACTGCCGCCACACTACTATATTGAGATAGTCAACAGGGGGTTTACCGTCAGTGCCCTTATATCTGCGCTGCACCGCTACCGTAAAGGTGCATACGATTGTTCCGCTTGTGGTCGTCCTTAGTTCTGGGTCTTTCGTCAGGTTTCCGGTCAAAATTGCTCTATTCATTGCTTTTGATAAACTCCTTGCCGTCAAATTGATACCATGTGTCAGGTTTTATATTCTCCCCATCCACAACAGCGGTTTTCATGCCGATTAACTGGCCATTGCCCCATATTTCAGCCGCAAATACCGACCACATACCACCTCTGTATTTGCATTCTTCTCCGCCCCGCAACACGCTCCAGTCTCCGCCGAAAAGGGCGCTCTGGTATCCGCCGGAAAGGGCGCTCCAGTCTCCGCCGGAAAGGGCGCTCTGGTCTCCGCCGGAAAGGGCGCTTCGGTTTCCGCCTCTTTTGCCGTCTACACAATTTTTCGTTGTATAATTGATTGCCGCTTTGACTATGCCGGCAATATCTAACCTTGCGCCTACTTTTATGGACTTGCTACATTTTTTCGTGTCGTCTTTGTCTCCGCGTGCGTCTCCTCCAAGTTCGACCTCGTGAAAGACGCTCTCAGCCGGGTTATAGTGGTTAAAACAATCTAAAGGATACTCGCAAGCGTGAAACCCCTTTCTACATATGATAGCTTCTTCTTCGTGATACTCTTTCCCTTCTTCGTACTGGAACCCTTTACAGGTCATATCTTTGTTAAAACCTTTATAATACATTTCTCCACTTCCTATACGTTAGTTTTTCTTCGTTCCAATCGGGATACTTTGCCATGAGATACGCTCTCAGCTTTTTTCTAAGCTCCGGCCTCCTTTCCGAATTATCATAGTCCCTATGGCACTCAGGACACAGCGTAACGATATTTTGTTCTATCCCCTTACCGTTATGGCTTCGCGGGATAAAATGCGCCACAGGGCTTCCTGTGCGCCCACAGAGGACGCATAACTGATGGTCTCTCTCCCATACCCGCGCTTTGACCTTCGAGGGTATCTCACACGCCTTGGTTCGCTTGCTTTTCATTTTGTGTTCCCCCATTCTCTGGATAGCTGCCCTTCGAGTATCCTTATCTTTAGCTTCTGCGCGTTTATCGCTTCCACCGCCGAATCATATAGGCTCTCGGCTATGTCACGCTCCATTCTCAGCTTGGCTATATCTTCTTCGCCCTTGGCAATGTCCAGAAGGTGTGTTACCGGCTGCCCCTCGGCGCGGAGGACGGTAAGTCTTTTAGATAGCGCCATTCTGTACTCGCGCTCCGTTTCGGCCTTTTTCCGTCCTCGCGGCTTAAGCTCCTGCACCGCCCTGTCAAGTAGGGCTTGCTCTGTCATTATTTCGTCCCACAGTTCCATTTAAGCCCCCTTTGCGTTCAGCTTGTCGAGCGTGGTGCTTAACTGCTCCCGCGTCATATTCCACACGTCCACGCCGTAGTTCTTTTTCGCCGCTTTATTGGCTAAATCCACGCTCCCCTTGCACAGGGCTATAACTTCTTCCTGCATGGCCTTTATCTCAGGGTCAGAGGAAAAGTTATCGTACACGTTGGGCTTGAACTTCGGCTCGTCCTCCGGCAAATCCTCTCCGGCGTAAAGGTACAGCCCCAGGCCGTGGCGGGCGATTGCCTTTGTGATTGACCTCTGTATGGCCTTGTTAATGTCCGTTGACGTTACCTTTTCAAGGGGTATGCTATGGTTCTTGTAGTCCATGACCGGCAACTCTTCAATGTGTTCTATGCCGTTTACGGTTACTCCGGTCTTAACCCAACAGGTTTTTCCGTCCGTGAAGTAGTTCCAATCGTCTTTGTTGTGGTAGATGGTAGATATGGCGTCGGGGTGAAGCTTCTTCAATTCTCCCCACGCATACGCCCATGAAAGATAGTCCAGCCCGTTCTTCTTCTCTACCTTGTCCTTGACGTTGACGGAGTTAAGTTCTGAAAAATAGTTCTCCATGCTCCCCTCACTTTATCTGCAAATTCTGCTTTACAACGATTTCCGCGCCCTCTGCCGTCCCGCCGGATTTCAGAAGCTCTTTTATCGCCGTTTTGTTAGGCACGGGGGGCTTATAGGTTAGAAGCTCGTCATGCCCCTGCGCCGCCCACTTTATAAAGGCTTCCTCGTTTACCTCGACGCTTTCTGACTTTCTAAATGTCAGATTGTTCCGCTTGCTTTCAAACTTTTCCTTATTGGATAGCTGCATCTGCGTTGCAAGGTATCCTTTAAGCCACTCGGCCTTATTGGCCTTAGCCTTGGCTCTGGCGGTGAGGTTGTCGGCTTCCTCCTTGATGCTCTTTGCCTCTGCGGTGAGGTTCTTTATCATGCAGGCTACGTTGTCAATTTTGTCATCGAGCTGCATATCAAGGCTTTCGAGGGTGTCATACACGGCTTCTTCGGGTATCTCTCCACGGTCAACCGCGTCCATAAAGTCGTTGAGATTCTTCGCTATGTCGTAAAGTGACATTATCTCGCCTCCTGTTTTAAAAGATTAGGGTCATATCGGTCATAGTAGGTGTCCTCAAACGGATTGTAGGCTTTAGCTAAAAGGTACTGTTCCATCACTTGTTCTCCTTCTCAACGTTCCTGTCTATCGCGTCTTTGTAAAGGGCTTTCCACAGGTCGCGGTCATGCCGCATTTCGGCAAGCTGTTCCGCAAGCATGACGATTATTTCATCTTTTGTCATTTCGCTTTCCTCCTTTTCGGCCTAAAGGCGTATCCCGCCATGCACCCGATGAAAAACATAGGCACTCCCCAGCTAAAAAACGCTCCCCACATATCATTTGTCCTTTCCCGTTGCAACGTATAAATTGATGTAGTTGTTGTTCGCGTCCATGCAGAGCAGGGACGCATCGAGCAGGGCGGCTACCGTTCTGCCGCAGACGGCGGGAAGAATATCCTCCCGCCTGTAATCCCCGATCAGCGCCCCGTCCGGCGAGTGGTAAAGCCGGACGCGCTGTGTTTTCAGCAGGGCGATCATGGGTAAAAGCTCCCTTACTTGCATATGTAATCACTCCTCCACTTACGGTATCGCAGCTTTTCCTCGTCCCAATCCGGGTATTTAGCCATGAGGTACGCTCTAAGAGCCTTCCTGATCTCCGTCCTGCGCTCGGAATTGTCGTAATCCCTGTGGCACTCGGGGCATAGGGTGACGATGTTCTCTTCTATTCCCTTCCCGTTATGGGAGCGCGGGATAAAATGCGCGTCCGGGTTGCCGGGCCTGCCGCACAGGACACAGCAATGATGATCCCTTTCCCATACCCAACGCTTGACCTTCTGGGGTATCTCACACGCTTTTGTGCGTTTGCTTTTCATGGTCTTTTTATGAGCAATAGCTTTGCAGCGCCGTCAATCTGTAGATGCCGTCATTGTCTGGTGTATCGTCAATCTGTACCGATTGGGGGATTATGAAAGCGGGGACACCCCCGTTCGCGAACGACGGGCCGAGGATGTAGGCGGAGCCGACCGAGTCGACATGCCGAGCGAAGTCAGAGGAGAACTGCGAGGAAAGCCACCAGCTGGTCGCCGAGCCGTTAAAGGTTTTTTTGCGTCTATTCCTTCTCGTGAATATAGGCCATGTTAAGCCTTCTTCTACTCCGTGGTTGTCGCCGCAGCCCACCATGGTCAACGTGGGGGCAAACACTTTGCGGGTTATATTCTCGGCGCCGCTGCCGTTATATAACGAAATCGTGCTGGGGATAATCAGTTCTTTAAACTCGTCGGGGTAGCTGTTGTATATTTCTGTCATGCGTTTGTCCAGGTCTGATCCGACGTACTCCGTGCCGTTCCCGAACCGGCACAGGCTGTGTATGTCCTTACGGATAAACGCAGCTACGCCTGCGCCGAAGTAGCCCAGCGTGTAGTCCGCCAGCTCGTAGCTGCCACCTTCTTGTCGCTCGGGAATTTTGATGTTTGTCCCGAATGTCATTTCTCCTAATTGCATTGTTTTGCGTCCTCCTTATGATCTGATACCCTCCGGGGCTTCCCGGAGACGCACCGGGCCTGAATCCTGTTTATACTCGCCCGGTCGAGTTGCTAACGTGCTGTTGTGGGTTTGTTAGGTCATTCGCATCACCTCCGGCGAAAGGAGACAGCAGAGGGCGGTGAGCAGAAGCAGCGTTTTGTCGAACATATCAGGTGGTCTTTATATTCAAAAAGGAGATTATAAACTCTGCCCATCGGACACCGGCCCAAGATGCCGCCCTCTGCTGCCCCCTTTCGGGGTTATTTCACATAGTACCCTACGCAGTTATCGTATTTGTGCTTACGTGTGGCCTTGCCGTCCTCCACCATTGCCGCCATGCTCCGCACCAGGACCAGCGGTGAACCCTCATGTGTGCCTTGGAGCCGCCCATCCTTGAGCATGGCGTAAACCGTCTTAGGATTCACGTTCAGCAGCTTCGCCGCCTGAATGGGCGGTACATACTCGCCGTGCATCTTCACCATGCGCTCCTCCAGCGCCTCGACGCTGTTTATACGCTCGTCCACGGCGGCGGTTATCATGTCCCGCAGAAGTTTGTTAAAATCGTTCATGGCTTTATCTCCCTGAATCATTGCTCTAAACTACGCTTTTGTGCTATACTACCTTATTACTACATTAAGGAAGGAACTATGGAGAACCTACCTTTTTCTGAGTATTTAGGCGTAACACGTGTCATTGAAATCGGCGACACCGAATACGCTGATAAGCTTCTTTCGTTCGGCTGGAAACTGCTTTTTGTCGGCTCTCGGTATTTCCAAGGCGATACTGTTCCGCGATTCGTTCTCGGCTGGGCTGAGAAAACAGACCCGCAGTATTAACCTTCCCGTTCCTTATCTGTCGCGCAAACGAAAGAATCAGGTCTGTCCTTGTGCTTTAATCTTGCGATTATTACCCAGCCGCCGCTAAGTAGCTCGGCGGCTTCTTCTATGTCCTTTGCTTCCCTCACTTGCCTTATACACCAGTAGATTTGATTCATCTTCATTACCTCCTAAATAAAAACCTTTCGCAGCTCTCCCCCGGTTTTCGGTGCTTTATCCGTCCGTAGGCGCAATGCCCGCAGTTTACGGGGTTATATGCGCCGCCATAGTAGGTGTAGTGCTGGTAGTAGTGCTGACAGTTGGCGCAGACTGGTTCCCGTTCTCCTATGTTGTATTTCATGGCTTCCTCCCGCTCGTTATAGTGTTCTATTCGCGCACTTCTTATTTATATTATAGTGTTCTATTCGCGCACTGTCAATACTTTTAGTGTTCTATTAGCACACTTTTTTTGAGTTCCTGCGCGGTGTACAATCAGTACACTACACAAGCGGAGGTGGGATTATGGATTTCGGCAAGCGCCTTAACCAAACAAGGAAGGAACGAGGGAAAACCGCTCAAAACATGGCTGATATGCTCGGCATTGGTATTCGTTCTTATCGTGCTTACGAAAGCAACACCCGCGAACCATACTATGAAACGTTGGTGAAAATCGCTGACTACCTTGACGTGTCTACCGATTTTCTTCTTTGCCGAGATGATTTTCTCGCAAAACACGCTGATTAGTTTCAAGCAAGTCCTCTAATTTGTCCCATACCCAGATAGCACCTAACTTGTCGCCTGTTTCAATCGCTTTATAGTAGCGGATATTTATTCCTAAGTTATCCGCTACCGCCTGTTGTGTAAGCCCTTTGCTCTTTCGGGCGGCTTGTAGGTTTGATCTCATAGCTTTATCCCTTTCCTTGGAGGTATTTATGTCTGATGAATTATTCAAAAAACGTTCCCGCGAAGAGGCGGAGGCTTATCAGAAATACATTGAAACAAGTTTCTTTAAGCCTATGCGCCGGAGAAAGAGGCGTGAATGTATCCTCCGGTGGCTTGCTCATAATTGGCTTGCCCTCATAGCCGTTATCCTCTCGCTAATCAGCACCGTAGTATCCATTATCGCCTTAAATAAAGGTTGATTAACGTTATAACGATGGAGATCAGCGACAATACGACGCTGAAAGCGATTAGTTCTTCCTGCGTCCTCTGAACCAGCCAGTCTAAAAATCTATCCCACATTTGCTATCCTTTCTTCCTCTCCTACTTCAAGTAGTTCAAAACGCAGAATATCACCGTGATAGTGTTGATAACGCAGATTATCAGAACGTAGGTACTATTTTCCATTACTTCTCTCCTTGTTGTTTTCCTTCATAGCCCCTTGGCGGGTGGGCGGCGGTTTGCGGCCTATTTGCCGCACCTGCCGCCTCGCCCTATTCTGAAATGGAGGTCATGCCGGGTTTTCACCCGCCAAGAGGCTATGGTATAATCTCGTTAAAGGTGGTGTTTCTATGATTACAAAACTGCAATGCGATATTCTTGATGCCGTAATCGCTATGCCCCGTTTCGATTGGGATACCCTGTTATCCCAGCTTCCCTACAAGCCCGATGAGGTTTATCTTGCCTGCCTTGCGCTCCCGCCCCTGTACGCCTCCGTAAAGCCCATTATGGGCGGCAGGATAGCGGCCTTTGCCCTTACCTATCAAGGGCGCAATTACAGGGAATTACAGCGGCTTGAGAGGGTGCAGAGGTGGAAGGAGCGGGCGATCGGGTTTGTTTCCGGCGCTATAATTGCTTCTATCCCGTGGCTGCTCGGTTTAATACGGCTGCCCAAATAGCAGATACAAAATAGCGGTTACGACTATCACGCCGAATATCATTCCTTGGTAGTAGTACTTCATGCCGTCTCCCTACCCTAATATCAGCCGTGTAAGCAGTATTCCTACTGCGCTCCCTAAGATATAGAGGATAATTACCCATTTGTCTTTCATCTTTCCCTCCATAAGGTGGTGTTTCTATGCTTTCCGGTTCCCTTTACGATGCCCTAAGGCTCTTTCCCGCCGATTCCTTCAAGACTGCCGGAGAAGTAGGGGCTGACCCAGCCGCCGCCGAATACCTGTACAGGAACGGCTTTCTCGATTGCCGTTACGGTGGCATTGACCCGATTATCGCCCGTGGGCTTATTGCCCGCCCCGAACCTTCGTATAGGCTGAATTTCCTCGGTTCCAACGCTCTAAAGGAGTTTGAGCAGGAGCGGATAAAATGCGCCGAACATGAGGCAGAGAAGAATGCTGATAAAGCGCAGGCGGTCAAGGATAAGCGGCAAGACCGTAAGCACGATTATCTTGTAGCGCTTTTCGGTGCAATCGTCGGCTCCCTCTTTACACTGCTGTTCGAGCATATAGGTGAGGTCGTCGCTTTCATCAAAGATTTTCTGCATTAAGCTCTTGCGTTTCATCGTTTCCCCCTTACGCTGTTCGTTCGTCAGCTCTAAATAGTGTGTCTTTGTTTGTTAATCGTTCGCGGTCACTTGTGAAGTGTCTAAATTTGTAAAAAAAACTTCCGTAGGATTATCAATTCCCAGAATACTTATCATCTTCTCGGCATCCCTTACGGTCAACGTGTTCTTTTTTACTTTGGCAACTAAGGTGGATTCGCACATATCAAGCTCATGTGCCAGTTCTCTTTGTGTTTTTCCGCAACGTGCCAACGCTGCTCGATACAAATTTCTGTTAATTCTGACCGCCCCCTTGCGTCACTTATTAAGTGACTAAAGTGTAACATGGGTTTGGTCACTTGTCAAGTGTTTTTAAAAAAGAAATTGCATATTCTAAAGTGACGTGGTAATATATAACCGAGGTGATGATAAATGACCCTTGGCGATAAAATACGGGAGTTGAGAAGGGCCGCCGGGCTTACCCAGGGTGATTTGGCGAAGATGCTCAACACGACAAAGCAGACCATAGGGAAGTACGAACAGGGCATTGTATCTAATCTTCCTTTGTCTCGAATTGTCGAGCTTGCCAATGCGCTCAACACCAGTCCCGCCTATTTGATGGGCTGGACAAACGAACGACGCCGAATGAACCAAAGTGTGAGGATTGAGGCGATTATGAACAATTTGGACGAGAACGAGCAGCTTCAGCTTTTATCTTATGCTGAATTTCTAATGCAGCAGCATAAGAAAAAAGAAGGTCGGTAGCTTCCGGATCGTGCTTTAACTGTTCAACGATTGCAAGAATTTGTTCCCGCGTTGTCATCTATTCTACCTCCAAACACTTGTTCTGTTTTGATAATAACACGTTAGATTCAAAAAGAAAGGGGGAATTTGTATGAGAGTACCATAAACGGGACTGCGCTCGCCGATGTTGCACAAATCGTGCCTCAAATTTAATCGGCAGGGGCGATTTCTCACCCCCGCCTAAGACGGTGGAGAAGCATCGGGGAACCGTCCTGAATAAAGCATAGCATTTATGCCGCTCTAATCAATACTCATAAAATAGCATTCGCTAACATTCTTGTTTTTTCGCCATAAATAAATGAAGAAGGTGATACCCATTGATGTTATATGAGCGTTTACGCGCCATGAAAGGCGATATGACGGCGCAGCAGATAGCGGACAAAAGCGGCGTACCCGTTGCAACGGTAAACCGTGTGCTTCAGGGCTTAACTGAAAATCCGGGGTTTGATACGGTCTGCAAACTGGTGAAGGCCATGGGCGGGAGCCTGAACGATCTGGACGAGGATAAGGTGTGTGAGCCGGAAGGATCGACGCAGCTATACGAAAGAGGGTTAGAGTACAGGGAGCGGAAGATAGAGGAATTGGAGCAGAAGATAAAGAAGCTGGAACGCATAAAAGCTATAATAGTGGTATCTATCCTTATAGCAATGGTAGTGGCAATGGGCTTATTGGTATATGACATAATGCACCTCGATAGAGGGTGGATAATAAAATAAAGAATCCCCCGTGCCGAATTAGAGGGCGGCAACAGGGGATAAGGCGGATGCTTCTCCGCCTCCGATTTTAACACAACGGGAGGTTTTTGTAAATGGCAAGGCAAAGCGACGGGAGATACCGGGCAAAGGTGACGGTTGGAAACGGTATCGTCAAGTACGTTTCCGGGCGCACAAAGAAGGAGCTGGAGGCCGCGAAGGAGGCTATCCGGCAGGAATATATCACTGGCAGGAATACGCCGGAAAACGCCATGTTCGGGGCGTATGCGGTGCAATGGTATGAGGTTTATAAGAAGCCGAACATAGGCGCATCGGCGCAGAGCAGCTATAAGACCGCGCTGAATAAGCACATACTGCCGGTGCTGGGGGATAAGCGTTTAGCGGCGATATCCGCCATGGACTTGCAGGAGCTTATCAACTCAAAGGCGGATACCTGCACAACGATAATTGAGAATGTATATCATATTCTGGAAAGCATATTCAAACGGGCATATACGGAAGGGATAATACCCCGCGATATAACCGTAGGATTAGAAAAGCCGTCCAAGGCCAAGGAGAACCGCCGGGCACTGACGGAAGCAGAGGAAGAAGCGGCAAAGAAGCTGATGCAGGAGGAAAACGGCCTGCTGGTGGCATTGCTGTACTACACGGGTATGAGGCTCGGCGAAGCCCTCGGCCTGCAATGGGAATGCGTTGATTTCAGGAAGAAGGTCATACACGTCCGGCAGCAGGTCAATTTAAGGAAGGGCACGATAACCCCGCCCAAGACGAAGGAAAGCATAAGGGATATACCCCTGCCGGACGAGCTGACGGAAATGCTCGTGCGGGGTTTCCCACAGGCGTTTGTATTCCCTGCCCCCGATGGAACATACTACCGCAATTCCTCTTCAAATAGGCTTTGGCGTTCGCTGATGGAGCGCATGGCAGAGTTGGAGCCCAGCATCGAGACAAGAGAGGACGGTTCCTCTATTCTCACGCCGCACTACTTCCGGCATAATTACGCCTCCATACTGTATAATGCGGGTATAGACGTTTTAAGCGCAAAGAAGTTTTTAGGGCATAGTAACGTAAAGACTACCCTTGAAATTTATTCACACCTTTCAAAGGAAAAAGAGGACGCAAACGCCGCCGCCGTGAGAGGCGTTTTCAAAAAAAGGTTGCCGGAAAGTTGCCAGAGCGAAACCACAAAATGAGCACAAGCAATCAAAAAAGCCCTAAATACCTAAGAAAAACGCCCGTATAAAACAAGCGTTTTTGCTTTGTGGTATCCGGCGGCTACCTATTTTTTATTGGTTTTTAACGGTTTTTTCTTCCGTAAAAAGTGCCTGTTTATCTACCTTTTTCAAAATCAGCCTTTAATAAGGTTTCTAAAAAAGGTTGCCAGAAAGTTGCCGGAAGGTTGCCAGTTACGCAGTAAAATATTTTTCAACCTTAAAATCCTTGCCGTCAATATCGTTGATGAAGTCTTTCGCAAGGCTGAAATAAAACTCCGGGTCTTCACCCTTGCCTACCATTTCGGCGGTATCGTGACTGTCGTTGTAGTACATATTCATGCACAGATAGTATTTGCATACCGCCGTTATGCCTTTCGTCGCCAGAAACGCTTTGATGGTATCATAGTCCCATTTTTGACCGTATGGGCGCATACCCTTGACTATCTGCCGCGCCTCTTCGGGAGTTATCCGATATGCTATCTCTTCGAGGCAATACATTGTTTCTCTGTATACCTCCGGCAGACGGTCCTTTACCGTGTGCATCATATCAGAGAGCGCATCGGTCACTTCCGTCATGTCGTCGTGCCTTTCGGATATCAGGCGTATGATCTCCTTAAAGCTCATATCATTCTACAATGTAACGATATAGCGTTTCTATGTCGTTTCTGTCGAAAGTGAAGTCACCGACCAACGGGAGCGGAAGCCTTTGCCGCGTTTCAAATTGTGGGGCGACCGCCTGATAAAGCGCATCAATGTCTATATTATCCGCATCGTCGCTCACTCCTAACATGGAAACAGCGGGGGTGTGAAGCAGCTTTAGGAGCTTATCGTCAGGTGACATAAGTAGGAGAGAAACAGCGGTTCCGAATGCTATTTTCTGCCACCCTGCCAGTTTAGGGACAAGCTCATTATCGGCATATTTCGCAAGCCCGTTTTTCAAGTGCTGTATCGTTATCATTTTCTCCTCCTCTTTTTAGGGGCGGTTGCCCGCCCCGTTTTTTTAGTATTAGGTTGTAGCCGTTTCCGGGCTAACTGTGACGGTGACATTTCCCCAGCCGGGGCAAACGTTCCCGTTGGGGATCACCACTTTTGTAAGGCCCATAAGGGTAGCTATGTTGTTCTGCATACACTGCAACGTTGCGGTGATCACTCCATTGGTAACGGCCTGCGCGGAGTTGATCTTGTTCTGCTCCTCGCGCATAGCGTAAAGCTTTTCGGTGACTTCATTGACCTTGGCGTTTATATCCTTGTATACATCTACAAGCTTTTTGTCGGTGTTGTTGTCCGCTTCGAGCAGCGCACTGCGGGACTTTTCAGCCGCAAGCTCCTGCTGCAAGGTCATTTCATACCGGCTTACGGGCTTATTGTCCCCGTCCTTCAAGGCTGTGGCGGCGAGGGCAGCCATAGCGGCAGACGATACATCAATCCCGTTTCTACCCCCGAAGAGGTTGTTAAGGCCGCCGTTTAGCAGCCAACCGGCGGAACCTACTATACCAGTTACAAGTCCGGCGTTACCAACGCCCTGAGAAGCATATTCTGCCATACAAATAATTCTCCTTTGTTTTTATTTCGGGTACCCTTCTACCTGAATTTTTGCATAAAAAAAGAGCCGACAGGATTGCTCCCATCGGCTATTTATCGGTCATTTACAGTGCATAACGAGCTGTTCTTCCGCAGCTCTGCACCTTCTTCTTATCTGGTCGTATTCAAGAGGTATATCAAATTTAAGTTGATACTCGCTCGTCAGAGCGTCATACGGTATCCCGTCTAAAAGGCGGCGGGTTATCAGCCAGCGATCTTTTTCGTTATGTATCCATTCGTGTATGAGTGCTTCCCATTCCGTGCGGGATCGGGAATTAAGCAATGCTTTATCCATTTCAAAGGGGCCCGCTTCTCCAAAAGCCTATACCTCCTTTATAAAAATACGCCCCCCAATTAAGGGGGGGGCTATTGAAAGGGAATCCCGTCCGGGGGGCTACTGTTTGTTGTAGTTTGCTGAGGATATGCCCAGCACCGCGCCGAGGAACGTGTCAATGGCGGTGATGGTGCCGACGATCTCCTCAGGATAGGGGAGATTCCAGATGCCCGCGAGGGCGAAATAGAGGGTGCCTATGGCGGGGAGCCAGATCAAGGCGATTGCCTTGAGAATGTCGTATACCTTGTTCGAGAGTTTCATTTTCTTTTCCTCCTTTAGTTGTTGTGTGCTTCGAGCCTGTCCAGCCGGTGGTGGGCGCTTTTCGCGCTTTCCTCCACACGAGCCACGCGGCGGTCTATGTCCTCGATCTTGGTGGCCTGCGCCCGCATATCGAGCTTTATGTCGTCCACGCCGCGTTTAATGTAGTCCACGTCCGATTTGAGCGCGGTATCAATGGCGGTGTCGTGTGTCGCCGCGTCAACCGCGTCCTTCCGTGCGGTCTTTATGTGGGCGATCCAGCCCAGCAAAATGCCGCTCAGTCCCGTTACGATTGCCCATATCCATTCCTTGGTCATGGGTGCTCCTCCTTATTTTTTTAGTGTGCCTACATAGATTTTGCCGTCCACGGATACGGTGGCCTGCAGCACCTCCGGCAGTTCCGTTTCTCCGGCGTTTACATAGTCCTGTGCAAACCTCTGTATCGCCGCTATGGTGTTTTTTCCCGCTATGCCGTCCGCGTCCCCCGCGTCATAGCCCAGAGCGTTAAGGGCGGTCTGCAAGGCCTTGATGTCGTCCCCGCGAATCATGGGCGAGGTGAGTTCGATTATCCGGGGCGCGGTGGGTACTGCCTGTTCGGGCTCGTCCTCCTTCGCAGCGCCGGATATGATGTCCCAGCGTCCGTACTCGTTCCAGTAGGCGGGGCCGGAGGCGTTTATCCCCCGAAGCACAACGCCATCGTCTCTGCCCTTGGATTCGATAACCTTGTCGCCGCCCACGTATACGCCCACGTGGTAGATGTATTTGTACGTTCCGCCGCCGGGTTTGTCCTTGTCCCGGTAGCGAAATACCAGGTCGCCGGGCTGAAGCTCGTCCCGGTGTATTCTCGCGCTCTTGGCGTACATGGTGCGGCTGTTTACCCTGCCGGAAAGCCCTTTCGCCATGAGGAAGCCGCATATAAGGCCGGAGCAGTCAAAGGCATACAAGGGGCGTTTCCCGGCCTTTTTCATGTACCGTATGGCCCGCTCAGCGTTGGTGCTCGATGTCTCCTTATCCCGTATCCACCTTTCGGGGTCGCTCATATCGGTAAGGCACTGCCCCCTTGCGCCCCATACATAAGCGTCGCCGATGTGCTCGCCGAGGTAGGATAAAAACTGCTGTACCAGTGTCATCTGCGTTTACCTGCCACAAAGAGGCCAAAGCCTATCAGGGAGAGGGGGACGGCATAGGCTATAATAGATATATCGCCGGTCTTGGGTATCACCACGGGATTTTTTGCAATGGGCTGTTCTGCGGGCTGCGCGGCGTTGAAATAATAAGTTTTGCTCACAGTCCTGTTTTTCTGCATGGCGTTGTAGAGCTCTTCTGCCGTGGTGGCGTTGTCATAGGCCTTGTCCTTGACGGTTATTCGGAGGGCGGCGGGCTGGTCGGTAACTATGCCGCTCAGGTAATATGTGCCAGCCTCCAATCTCAGGTCGTTCGCGTCCAGCTTTACGCCGTCCAGCTCCACAATAAGTTCCATGTCGGTCAGGTCGTAAAAACGGGGTATGCCTATGTCCACCTTGAGTAAAAATAGCTCATTATTGACGTAGGTCTTGGATACCGCCTTGCCGGTCTGGTAGTCCAGCGCGGTTATATCCAGAGTTACGGGGTCTGCGGCGTAGGCTATGGTGCAAAGGCACAGCATGAGCATTACCGCGAGGATACAAGTGAGTTTCTTCATTTTGATTTTTTCCTTTCTTTGTTTTTGATTATGAAAAAAGAGCCGTGCGGCTCCTTAATCCGTGTATTCGCTCCACTTGGCGCTGCCCGCCTTGGGCTTGTAGACGGTGGACTTGATGTGCTGCTCGGTGCATTGCCACGTTTTGCCGTTGTAGGTCACTATGGTATCCACCTCGATAACCGTGCCGTCCTCGATGTCGCCCCACTCGGGATAGGTCACGGTCTGCACCGCCCAATATGTGCCGAGGTTTTCGGCGGGGGGCTTGTTGCGGCTGTATTTGAGGGCGATATAGCCCTCTACCGTATCCCCGGTTATATAGCGGGTCTCAGCGTCCCACGGTGCGCCCTGGGTAGGGGTGGGGGTAAGCCCCGCCCGCGCCGCCGTCAGCACCTCTACAAGGTCGGTCTCGTGCGCCTCGATTTCGGCTTTACGCACGGCTACCAGCGCCATAAGCTCACTGCGCGTCATTCACATTCACCCCCAGCTCTGCCAGCGCGTCTATATAGTCCTGCGTGGTGGCCTGCGCCTCGTGCTCCGTCCAGCTCTGGACTATCGCTTCGCCGCTGTCCTCCCATATTTCGGTATAATAAAAGCCCTCCTTTGAGGGCATGGGGGAACGGGTCACGGGCTTATAGCCCAGCTCCTTTATCGCCGCATCGTCATTGGTGGAGAGGTGCGCCCCTGCGGGGTGCGTCACACCGTTGATTATAAGCGGCGATTTCAACTCAACCGGCAGGCGTAAATATTCGGGATACCCGCCCGCCAGTTTGGCATAGTTTGTGTTTAGCATTGTGCCTCCTTTGGTAATTAACTTACGCTTGTGCTTGTACTCTGTCCGTGGTTGTAAACCGAAATAGTACAATCCTTGTCAACGTAATATGTATAAGACTGCTTGCCGTATGTTGTATGAGTTATAACGTTTTTACCATTAACAATGATATATGCAGTATCACTATCGGGATTAGGGCTTTTGTAACAATACAGGGTGATTGCCGACCCACTTTTGACTCTGTATGTACCAGTGCTGCCTATTGACGGTGCGCAATTTGCGGTGCTTCCTTGTTCCGACCCATCTGATACGGTTACGGTGTAGTAGACATCTGGTTGTGGTTGTGATTGTTCTCGATAAACAGCATAGAGCGTTGTGTCCTTGTTAATTTTAATGCTGTCGCCACTTCCATATTCCGCCGTAGCCGCAGTCGGCGTGAGCGCCCAACCTATAAAGGTATATCCACTTTTAAATGGGCTGTAGTTCGGTATCACAAATGTAGCATAGCCAGTGCTGTCCGCAGCTCCTTCCTGTGCTGCAAAGCTGCCGCTGCCGCCTTGTGCGTCGTAGCTCAGTATAAGTTTTTCTCCCAAAGTTGTTATCTCCATCAATGCAAGAGCGTAGTTTATAACAACAGTGTAATCCGAGTTTAGCACAAGCGTATACTTTGCAGCATACGGATAGCTTTTAATAGCAACAAACTTACCGTCTAACTTAATAGAGGCGTTATAATTCTCCTGCTTCGCTGTCATAGTACAATAAAGCTGTGTACCTTGCTCGAAATTATAAGTCCCGTCTGTTAAAGATGTTTCTTGTGTTGAATTCTCGACAGTCGAAACTCTCCCGAAATACCAATTCAAACTGGAGAAACCGCTGATTTCCACAGTACACATCTTTTTTCTGTTACCCATTAGCCTCCTTCTCAGCATAGCTATCATGCGCTCACAACCTCCTGCACCGCCCACACGCCGTTGTATACGTCAAATTCGTAGGTCTTGCTTGCCTCTATTGCGGGGGCCTCGCCTAAATAGTTCGCCCCGCTCACAAACGACACCGCAACCGAGGCTGCCGTACTGAATGTGCCGTGCGCCCAGCCGGATGCGGGCGGGGTAAACACGTATGTACCCACAGGAGAGGATACGTTATATATGGTGTTTGCCGTCAGCGCCGTGCCGCTGGCGGGGAGGGAGGAAGCTATAACAGGCGGGGTCAGGTAATCCGTGCCGCCTGTGGCCTGTGTCACTTTGCCGCCTACGCCCTTAAGCAGGCCGTTAATGTTGGTCGCGGTGTCGGCGGTTATCTCGTTGGGGCCTGCGGGGCCCTGCTCGCCCTGTGCGCCCGTATCACCTTTGGATCCCGTGTCGCCCTTTGCCCCCTGCGGGCCCTTGATGCTGACGCTTGCGGGGTTATCCAGCCCGCCGTTATTTGTCCATGAGAGTATGCCCTCGGCAGAGACGGCGGGGGTAAAATACGGGCCGGTGTCGCCCTTGGGGCCGTCCGCGCCCGTGGGGCCTTGGATACCCTGCGGGCCTTGTTCGCCCGTATCGCCTTTCGCGCCGGGGTCGCCCTTCACGCCTTTTTCACCTGTCGCGCCTTTTTCGCCTGTCGCGCCTTTTTCGCCCTGCGGGATACCAAACTCAAAATCAAATACCTTTGCGGTGTCCGCGCCGCTTGCCGTTACCTTTACGGTGGCGGCGGCTCCGGCAGTGAGGGTGTTTGCCGTGGCGGTAGGTGTGCCAAAACCTGCGGCTGCGCCGGGGTTGCCCTTTGCTCCGGGGTCACCCTTGGCTCCCTGCTCTCCTTGTATGCCTTGTTCGCCCTGTATGCCCTGCTCGCCCTGTATGCCCTGCTTGCCCTGCGGGCCTTCGGGGCCTTGGATACCCTGTTCGCCCTGTATACCCTGCTCACCCTGCGGGCCCCGTATATTGACCGTGGCGGGGTTATCCAGCCCGCCGTTATTACTCCACGATAAATCGCCGTTAGCGGCTACAGAGGGCGTAAAGTGCGCTCCTGCGGGGCCTCGTTCTCCCTTGTCTCCGGGGTTGCCTATAAGCCCTTGTATACCCTGCTCACCTTTGGGAACGCCGAACTTAAAGGCGAATACCTTCGCGGTATCTGCGCCGGAAGCTGTCACCTCTACAGTAGCGGCGGCTCCCGCGTCAAGGGTGGTCGCTGTGGCGGTGGGTGTGCCGAATCCGGCAGCTTCGCCCGTGGGGCCTTGTTCTCCCTTGGGGCCTGTATCGCCCTTCGCGCCGGGGTCTCCCTTGGGGCCCGTATCGCCTTTAGGGCCAGTGGGGCCCTGTTCACCTTTTGCGCCCTGCAAGGGGCCGTTGTTTACCCACTTGGAATTTACGCCGTCCCAGATATATATATCATACGGTTCGCCCGCGCCCACGCCGTAAGCGTCGCCAGCGGAGGGGTTAGATACTCCGGCCTGTAATGCGGAGAGGGAAGCGTAATAGCCTAACACGGCAAATCCTTCGCCCGTATCGCCCTTGGCTCCCTGTGCGCCCTGTGGCCCCCGTATATTGACCGTGGCGGGGTTATCCAGCCCGCCGTTATTACTCCACGATAAATCGCCGTCAGCGGTCACAGAGGGCGTATAGTGCGCTCCTGCGGGGCCTCGTTCGCCTGTGGCTCCCGTATCGCCCTTGGGGCCCGTGTCACCCTTCGCGCCGGGGTCGCCCTTGGGGCCTTGGATACCCTGCTCACCCTTGGGGCCAGCGGGGCCCGTTTCTCCTGTGGCTCCCGTGTCGCCTTTATCGCCCTTCTTGCCTTCGGGGCCAGTAGGGCCTACGGGGCCAGCGTCGCCCTGCAAGCCTTTCTTGCCCTCCGGGCCTTGTGGGCCAACGGGGCCTTGCTCACCACGGGGGCCTTGCAAGCCTTGTATACCCTGCTCACCTTTGGGGCCTACCGCGCCCTGTTCGCCTTTGGGGCCTTGTATTCCTGCGGGGCCTTGTACACCCTGCGGGCCTTGGGGGCCTGTGGGGCCTACCTCACCCTGCGGGCCCGTGGGGCCTGTCGCGCCTAACGCCTGAGATACTAAGTCCTGCACCTCGGCAAGAAGCTGTTCAGCCACACCGGGGGTGGGAAGGTTGGAACCGGGAAGGTCGGCGATTATCTCAATGGGCCGCGTTCCCGTCCACTTGGCTATAATGTTCTTTTCATCGTTCGCCAGAGTGGCTAAAAGTGTGAGGTTCATCATGCCCCGCTTGCCCGTAAATAGCGGCGTGATATGCCATGTAAGGGTTATATCTTCCCCCACATCTTTATACAGCACATACCTTGCTTCCGTTCCGTCCATGGGCCAGTACGCCTTTATGGTGAACCCTGCGGCGGCAAGGTCTACATCACGGGCATCTAAGGGTATGCTGATAGTAACGGTATCCGCCAGACTTTCACCCTCGATAACAAGGGACTGTATAGGGGTAGTGAGAAGATACTTTCCGTCAACCGTTATTCTGTGCATTGTTCGTCCTCCGCAAGTTTTTCTAAGGCCAGAATACAGCCTAATTTCGCGTCTAAGTCCGCTTTTGATACAACGGGTATAGAAGTATTAAGTGTGCGTATTATCGCCTGTATAACGGCTTTCTGTTCGTCTGTCATTGTTCTAACCTCTTTATCCTTTCGTCAAGTTGTCTAAGCAAGCTATGCGTAGCCTGTGCGTCAGCCCAGAGAATAGCCGGAACGCGGTCATATTCCACCGATTCAGCCATTACCTCCCGCGTTTCTTTGTCAGTTTGATAATCCACCAGCCACGGAAATTCTGTTTCAAGCTCTTCGGCGATAAAACCGTAAAAATAGCGGCCTTTGTCTAAGCCGCTTTTAGGAGTATATGTGACCGCCCTCACACGGTCTATTCTGTCGCTTACGCTGTCATACTCCCTGATATCGTGTACCTCCTTTTTATATCGTATGGAGGATGAAACCATACCTAAAGAGTACCCGCCACCACCCGAATAGGAAACTAATCGAGCATTGGCACTGCCGCTTGCACTTGGCGGAGATGTCATAAAGAATCTGCTATCAGTCGTTAAGTTACCCTCAGCGTATAGATTACTTTTCACTGACAGGCCGGAATATCCCTCTATATCCACGGCTCCTAAGGTCAGTTTTCCGTATGTATTGCCATACAAGGTGACACCGTTACCCGAAAGGTTGTTTCCGCTTATGGTAAATCCGGCAATCGTACCGCCTGTTGCCTTAATGTCGCCGGTGGTCACTTTGCCGCTTACGGTGGCATTTACGCAAGACATCTTGCCGTTTGTGTCTATCTTGAAGTTGTTGTTCGCCGTGACAACACCGTTAAGGTTTATCTTTGACGCGCTTATTGATACCGCTTCCGAGCTTTGATTTATGGTGGAAATAATATTGTCCTTGGTGACGGTGCTCGACAGTCCCTCGGCGGTTATTTCAAGCTGCGTCTGCATACTCTGCGTCCATGTGGTAGGCATACATACGGTGTTATCTACCACCCACGCAGAGCCTGTGTAACGCTTTATTTCCTTTGTCGAGGGGTTATACCAGTATTCGCCCGCCTTTGCGCCCGTGGGCGTGGCGGTCTGATTGTATTTAGGGGAGATGACCGTCTGCCACGCGGAACCCGTCCATACCTTTATCTTGCCATCGTTGTACCATTGATACCCCGTGTTCGCGGTTTTCTGGTCATCGTCCCACCCTAACGAGGGGTCGGTGTCGGATTCAACAGGGGTCAGGAAAGCTACCCGTGTGACCGTCTGCTTCATGCCCTCAACGGTCATTTCTATTTCATGGGCTGCGCGTCCGGCTATGAGCGTCCGGCGGTTCTCCGCGCTTATAGCGGGGCGCAGAGGGGAGCCGGAGCTTATGTACTGTATCCTTGCCCTGCCCTTAAAGGTCAAGTCCATGCGGTAAATGGGGAAGGTATAAGTCCCATCGTCCGTGACTACCTTTATCATGTCGCCCGCTTCCAAAGACCAATCGCCCTTTGCGTCCAGCTCGACAGGCGTAAACGCCGCAAAGGAGTTCAAGCGGTTATAGATCACTTGTGCATAAGGTCTTATCTGTGCATCGGTATAGCCGTACAGCATGGGGCAGTCTATTATCTGATAAGCGTTCGTTCCCGTGCCGACTATTACGCCTATGTCCTTTTCGGAAGCGGCTACCTGTAATTTGTCTATCTTGGCTACCTGATACTCCGATACCACGGCGTTGTAATAGTCCGCAGATGTGGCGGTCTTATTAAAGGTAACGTTGGTATCGGTGAACCACGCCAATTCACATACCCCGCTTCGGGATATGCGGGCAAAGGAACACGCCGCCTCGGCTATCCATTGGAGAACTTCCCGGCAGAGAACATCTTGCGTCCTGAACAGCGGCGAATCAAAGGTTTTCCCTGAATTGGGGAAGTCTGCCGTTGAAGCGGGAACGCCGACATGGGCGCAAAGCGCTTTGAAAATATTTTTTAGCGTAGTAGGATACGAAAGAGAATTAAGAAAAGCATCTGCGCTCACATCGAACTTTACCATTCTGTCATGGGCGGTGATGCTTATTTTTTTCGGTTTGAGCCTGTCGGGCTTTTCAGAGATAAACACGCCCAGAGGGACGTATTCGTATTCTTCCCCCACGAGTACGCCTATTGAGGCGGTGAACTCCGTACCGTCAAAATTAAAAGAGGATAGCCCCCCGTCAAAGTTAAGGAGTTCTATCCCCAGCTCTGCGGAACAGGCCGCGCCTATCGTCAGTTCTTCGTCCTCGAAAGCCATGCTTGAATAGGTCAAACCGGAGATAGAGAGGTTTTGTTCCGCTATCTGATTTTCGCCGAATGTCAGCTTTAGCTTTTGGGGCTTGCCCGACATTACGGCGTTACGAAAGCCTGTGCTTACTGTATACATTTTGCCTCCAATAAAAAAGACACCCGAAGGTGTCACGGAGTATTTATCTTAACGAGCCGATAATTCCAAGTAAAAGCAATATGCCGAATGCGATTAGAATTTTGGTCAGGCAACCGCTCTTCTTGGGTTTACCGCCCAGATATACATTAAATCCACCGCCGCCTGTCGGCGTGTTCTTTGTCGTTTCAGTTTCCGCCGGAATGGCATCTGCGCCTTTGGTTATTATCTTTGCGGAGCCCTCTGCGTGTCCGTACAGTCCATACCCGCGCTGGAACCAGAGAGAAATTTTCGCGCTATCCCGCCTGTCTTTTATGTTTACCCGCGCTTTAATAGAATTGTTCCTTGTTTTCATGTCGAATATATGTCTGCCTGCCGGACAATTTATAAAGCTGCGCTCTCCCAAATCGAGCCGACACACTTCCTCGCCATCCTCGCTAACCACAATTTGTTCGGCGTATGAGCCTTCCCGTTCCGGGCGTTCTATTATCAGATTGGGTTCGAGTATCGTTGTTTTTACTCGTTCTAAGCCCTCTTGCGCCTCTTGGTTGTCTATATCTATATCGAGGGCGCGGTCATAATACCTTTCAGCCTCATCAAGCATTTCGCGGTTTTCATAGTCCTTTGCGCGTCTAAGGATATTGCCAATTTCAGAGGTTCGGTTGATATTCACCGTACCGCTCACTTTCTGTACGGCATCAGCGATCATTATCTTGGTTCCGCAATAGTTGCAAAAGCCGAACTCCTTATCTTGGTTTAATTCAATGTCGGCGTTACAGTTTGGGCATTTAAGAGCTATTATTTTCATAACAAAACCCCCTAAAGATATGTAGTTTCATTATCACGCCTTTAGGGGGAAGTGTCAATACTCTATTACCGTCATGCTCAAAGAAATATACGCCTTGTTCTTATCGCCCTCAGGGAACCAGATAATTTCTTCTTTCCTGTCGCCTACATAAAACGTGCCGGAATAGTTACCCGCAAGGGTTTTAGGGTTCGGACAGGTGAAAGAAAAGCTGTCGGAATCGACAGCCTGTAATATCGCCGAGCATAGCTCCCATGTCAGCACGTCCCACGACAATTCAACGGTCAGCTTCTGCGCTACCATTGTTCGGTTGAGTGTGCCGGAAGCGTCTCGTTCAGCCTCCGTGTCAAGGTCGGCGAGCGTCATATTCAGTTTAGAGGGGTCGGGGAGCGTATAGCTCCCCACCTTTAAGCCTATATCATATCTATACATCACACGTTACCTATGGCAATATTGTTCATATTGACCGATTGATTGACTATCCTGCCCAGTTTCGCAGAGGGGTACAGTGCTATCTCCATATCCTTATCCGCTATTCTCTTGAGCAGGGCTATGATGGTTTGGGTATCCTTATCGTTCAGCCCGCCCATTATAGATTGCAGCTTATCAAGGGGGGCTATGACTTCGGGATTGTTCTTGGCGTTGGCGTATTCGCCTACCCTTGCGAGGGTATCGCCGTAAGCAAGGCCGCCCTGCGCCAGCAGGGGAATAGTTTTAAGGGTAAATAATTGTTTGTCTACGCCCGCGAATATCGTTTTGCCGCCAATGACAAGGGGATCAATGGTAATGTGCATCTTCTCATTTACCCAGTTGATGAGCTTGTTCATCAGCGATATAGCAGCGTTAATGGCTTTCTTGAACACGTCCTTAAACGCGAGCTCAACTCCGTCCATAGCAGAAGTCCACTTTTCTTTTGTGAACCACGGCTCAACATTCTCACGGAACCATTTCACAATGCCTAAAGTGTTCCACCATTCAACGACGGCCTCCCATTTCTCGCCGATGCCTTCTTTCATGCCTTCACCGGCTTCTGCCCACTTTTCTTTAGTCAACCACGGCTGAACCTTTTCCTCGAACCACTTGGCGATACCAGTATTCCCCCACCACTCCTTGAAGCTGTTCCATTCTTCGCGGAGGTTATCTAAGCTAAGGGTTGCTCCCTCGGTGTTAAGGCGAACCTGTTTCTCGTTTTCAGGCTGGAGGTTTTCCCACCATTCTCTTATCTCGTTCCAATCCCCAACCGAATTTTTTTGTTCGATAAAAAAGTTAGCGCGTAAAGTCTTTCTATCATCCTTGACTTGCGCCCAATCTATAAGCTTTTTCGATTGGTCGTCAGCCGGTTCCGCTGAAATTACACTTTCAACATGGATAACCTTTGCACCATACTTATTGGTTTTACCTGTATCGTATGTTTTCTTTTTTGAGCCGCGCATCTGGCTAATCTCAAACGGGGTTCCTGTTATCAGGGTATCAGCGGCGGCAAGCGCAGTCTTAAAGAGTTTCCATGCTTTCTTAGCTATTGATTCCCAATCAATATTTTCAAGCATTTCCCTCAGCTTCGAGCTTACCTCGTCCCAGTTCGTTGTTTCTATAATACCTGTCAGAAAATCAAGAACACTGCCTATCTTCGCCTCTATAACATCAGCGGTCGCGGTTGTATCCCAATCTTCCACAAAGCCATTGATAAAATCGCCTATGCCTTTTCCGAGGTCGCTCCATTTGATACCTTTGAGCCACTTTGCAACAACCTTCATAGCAAGGTTAAACCCGTTGGCGAGGGTATTGCCGAGCTTACGGAAGTTGAAGTTCTCTATAAAGCCGTTTACCGCGTCTACGATATTCTGAACGGTTTTCAGTATCTTAGGTCGGAGCTTATCTATCCAACCGTTGAGCTGGCTTACTGCGGTATTTAAGCCTTGTGCAATGACTGTACCTACACCTTTCCAGTCTCCGGCTTTTATGGCGGCTTTAAGCTTATCCATCCACTTGGATACATCAGTTGGAAGCATACTCTCAACAGATGTTTCCTTGAACATGCCGGAAGTATCCGCGCCTCCGGCGCCGCCGCTGTTTTTCTGCTGCTGGATAAGGTTTATCTGGTCGAATCCCGCAAGAGTGCCTTTCAGATCTTTTGCGGCTTTGTTGGATTTATTAAGGGATTTAGCGTAATCCTGCTGCACATATACCGCCTTTGTAAAGGTGGAATCGCCTCTGAATTTTGCGAACAGTGCGCCCAACATATTGAATAGACCGGCTACCGCCTGTACTATCTTGTTTATTACCGGGAGAATGGATTGCAGCGCCGGAAGCAGCATGGCTGCTATACTGTTTTTGACATAAGTAAAACCGCTTTTTAGCTGGGACATTGCGGCGTTGGCCTTGCTGCTGGCCTGCACCATATTATTCATACCCTCGGTGGTTCCCATGATTAAGGCATTGATACTTCGCCATATAATCATACGCGACAGTATCTTTGTCACAGCCTTTCCCATTTTTGAGAAACCAGAAGTGATGTCTTTTACTTTGGTTTTAACCGCGTCTACAGCCTTGCCGAATACTTTCTTTACAACTCCGGCCACTTTCGATACGACAGCTCCGACTTTCGCCTTTATCCCCCCGAAAGCCGTGACGATCTCGCCAAACTTTTCTTTGATTGCCCCGACCTTTCCCCTGAATACGTCGAACTTACTGCCGGCCCCTTCCGTCTCGCCTTGTATTTGTTGCATTTTTTGAATGGCTTCATCAATACTCGGAATCCAGTTTTTATCTTTTTCCCTGAATGCCTGTGTAACACTCTTGCCACCATTATCTTCCCAAAGAGCGCGACGCTTGGCATATGCCTCGTTCGCATCAGTACGGGCTTGTGCTTCATCCTCTGCGGCGGCGCGTATCCTTGCCGCCGTTTCCTCGGCGGCATCGGCGGCCAGCTTTGCCCAACGTATTTCATCAGCTCGTGCAGCAGCTTCTTTTTTTGCCGCTTCCTCTGTGACTTTATTGGCTTTTGCAAGCCTCTGTTTCGCAATAGCCATCCTGGCATTGGCTTCCTCTAACTGAGCCGCGTACTTCACCCTTGCGGCTTCGGTTTTGAGTGCTTCCCTTTCCGCTGCGGCCTGCGCCTTGATAGCTTTCGTACTCTGCATATTGCCGGACTGCTTCAAGAAGCGGTTAAGGCGCGTTTCCAGCTCGGTCAAGACCTTCTCGGCGGTTGAAGCATCACAACCGACTAAAATTTGTAATTCTTCAACGACCACGGACATATCCTCCGAATTTATTTCTTATTTCGTCTATTCTCCTGTCAAGGCTCCGCTCCGCAGGGGCAAACAATTCTTCGTACTGCGGCAAATCATGTTTGGACTTGGAGAACATATTACCTATGCTGATTGCTATAAACCTTGATACCAGCACGCTGGAGTAGTACATTTCCCTGCCTTGGTTTTCCTCGCGGGCTTCGATGTAATCTACAATATCGACGGGTTCATGCTCCCAAAACTGGTTTGGGAGCATTCCCGCCATGCTTGCACGTTTGAGCAAATCGTAGATTATATCGGTGAAGTCCTTTTCAATGTTTTTCTTAACGTCCTCGAACTGCTCTCTTAGCGAACGACGCTCATTGCCAAGTCCGCCGCCGCCGCCGTTATCGCATCGGTCATTGCCGCCGACATATCCAACTTGTTTAAGGGCTCTCTCATATAGTCCTGAATGCTCTGCCCTTTCAGGTCTACACGACCGAAAAAACCCATACCGTAAGCGAAGTTCACCAGCTCGGTATAGATGTCCTCCATGTAAGTACCCTGCTCCATGAGCTTATCAAACTCATCGAACACGGCCTGCTTATTCTTGGGCTTGGGGTTTGCAAACGACATTACCACATCTGCAAAGAAATCCAAATCGCCCTGCTCGTAAGCGGTGAGGAACTTTACTTTGAGATTAGGAGCACCTATTTTCTGTTTGAGGTCGCAATAAGCCTTGCAGGAGGCTTTAAGTTCAAATTCACCGATATTCATGTTGTTCTCCTTTATACGGGGGTAGTTACGGTTTTGCCGTTGAACAGGTCAACATAGGAAGTGCCGGAGGAACCCTGGAATGCGATATATACGGAATCGCCGACAAGGTTGACGGAGAACGCGCCGGTCTGGGCGTTGTTCGCCTGCTGTCCGCCCGCGTACATGGATACGACCTTGCCCTTGTAAAGAATACCGGTGCCGAGTTTGGTAGCATCGGACGGGATTTCGTACTCTTCGTAAATCCAGATAACATCACCGACCAGAAGTCCCATCTTCGCCATATTGCCGGTCTCGGCGGTGAAGTCGGGAACAAAGGAATACTCGAATACGGGCATTTCCTGCTGACCGGCAAGGTTACGCACAAAATACTCGGATATGATATTTACGGAAACCTCGGAGGGCGAGCCGCCCTTATCGGGGGTCTGGGTAAGACCGGCTATCTCGGTCTTGTTTGCCATAGTGTAAGCGGTATCATAAAATACGCGCTGGCCTACGGAAGCTTGATACTGTGCCATATATTTCTCCTTTTAAAAAGTTTTGGTTTTTTTGAAATAGACTACGTTGACGTGCCATTTCCCGTTTGCGTCGCGGTACGGCTCTGTCGAGCGTGTCTTGATATAGTGTTTTTCCAGCATTGCGGCGTGGAGTTTGTCAGCCAAATCTAGAACGCCTGTAAATCCCTTGGTGCTTATGTAGGTCTCGCCCCACACACCACATCTTATTGAGGTGGCGGGAAGCGCTTCGCCCTCTAAGGATTTTACCGATGTCTCCTGCGTGATATTCAATGTCACGATAGGATACCTTTCGGGGGTCTCGTCAGATTCCGGCTGAACCTCAACTTTAAGTTTCTTGTTAAGATACTTCTGAGCGTCCTTATAGATATTCGTCATAGCAGTTTCCTTATCTCGTCCGCCACGGACTGAACAACAAAATCCTTTGCCGCGTCAAAGGCGGGCTTCATATAGGGGTGAGGGTGTGCGCCGTAAATCTTGTAGAACAGTCCCTTCTTGCTTAGGACGGTCTCAAAGTTATACTTGCTCAGGTCTGCCATGCTCTCATGGACATACCACGGGATTTTTGCCGAAGAACCCAACTCGTTATAAATACCCGTGCCGTATTCGAGCGTCATAGCCTGCGGTATGGCTGCGGTATGGACTTTGCCCTTCACGGTTCCGGTTTTCTCATCGAAAATGGTAAACTCTATCGAGTTTTTCAGTTCTCCCGAATCAACGCGAACCATAGAAATCGCTATATCCGCCATTCCCTTACCGCCGCTCTCTATCCCTTTTCGGATGGCGGTCTGAATATCCGGCCTTTCAAACCTCTTTATGACTTTAACTTTGGCGTTAAACATACTTCTTTGCCGTGAACGTTGAGAACCCACGGGCGGAATTGACGGATTCTACAATATAGCTCGGCGTTTCCTGCGGGTCGTTCAAGCAGATTCCGTCACCCTCGACTATCTGAACAGGCCCGTCGGAGGGGTCTTTGCAGATTTTGATATATTCCTTGATACGTTCGCCGTACATGGCTATATCCTCTGCGCTTCCGGCAGAGTTAGCCACAAGCTTATATCGTCTGACTAAGGCCCACTCCGAAACAACTGTCTGCCCGTTCACCGTCTCCTTGATGGGGGCAAGCACATAAACGTCTTTCTTATCCTTCGCTCTCATATACCGCTCCTAACGGGTTCATTTTGCCCTTTAAGGCCTGTTTAAGGTTCTCGGTAATATCTATATAGTTAGTGGACACTCCCGCCGCAGACTGGGAATTAAAGGCTTCTGCGCCCATCTTCCCTATCGCCTTTACCGCCGCGTCCTCTATATAGGGCTCTAACCACTTCGGAGGCTCTTTATAGCGGGTAATGGCACACGCTACGGCGGTATACCGCTCTAAAAACATCAGGATAACGCCGTCCGGCGCACCCGTTTGAAGCTTTACGTTGTTTACCATTACCTCATTCATTTATTCCTCCTTCTTGGGGCGGCCCCGCCGCTTGGGTTCTTCTTCCTTAAACTCTCCGTCGTGTTTGTATCCCAGGGCGATAAGCTTTCTTATCGTCGCTTCGTTGGAAGTCTCAAAAAGGCCACGCACAAACTGTGCTATGGCCTTATCTTCCTTCACATCAAAGGGGATACTCGTTTTGTTCCCCTGATAAAATTTCATGGTTATTCAGTGGTGAGGTTGGTTATCTTGCCGTGGAGCCATTCGGGGCCGTAGTTCAGACCTACCTGTCCGAATATCTCACCCTTCTTGCCCGCGCCGGCCTTAGCCAGTTCCTCAAAGAAGAAGTTGCCCTTGCCAGGGGTGGGCTGCTCCACAAGATGCACTACATCACGACGGAAAAGAAGTATCTGGTCTTTAGGCATAGCGCGGGAAAGAACTATGCCTACATCGCCGAAATCGGTGATAAGGCGGGTCACGTTCACACCGGCCTCCATACGGGAATCCGGCATCTGCATGGAACCCTCATACAGCGCGGAAATAGCCGCTTTCTGGAAGGAATTGCACATCAGTATCATGCCGTTCACGTCGCCGCCGTTGTCGAATATGGACTTGACCAGTGACTTTATCATAGCCTTGGTCAGCGCGACAGCGGCAGAGCCGGAGCCCTTCGCGTCTATGACGTTGGTGGTCAGCGCGGTAAGGATACCACGGGACTTGTTGATGGTAGCATCGGTGGTAGCGGCGTTATACTCGCCCTGCAAGGAAGTGAACTCTATATCGTTGGCGATATTGAGCATCTGGCGGGAAATCTGCCAGTTCCACTCGTCACCGGGGTTCGCCTGCTGACCGGCTATGTTGATACCGCTCATAGTACCCATGTTAGATTCCTTGGCATAGGAAATCTCGCAAGCCCTCTGGTATATCTGGGTCACGTTGGTATGCTGGGTACGGGTTATCTTCTTGGTGTCAGGCGCGGTCATGGATGCCTGCTCGGATATTGCAGGCTGGGAGGGAGTGTCAAGGGAATACTCCTGATCCACCGCGAACTGAACGTGATTGGTGTACTGAGGCTCCGCTATAAGGTTTATAAACGGGGTCTGGGTGTTGCTCTTGGTGTAGAGCAGGCCGGAATAGTTAGGTACTGCAAAACTCATTATAGGGGCGTTTGCCATGATATTTTCTCCTTTAAGTTAAGTCTATTTTTTTTGATTGCGCGAGGGTCATAAGCTGCACTTGCTTAAGCATATTGCCCGACTTGACAGCTTCCGCCCACTCCGCTTTGAGTTGAGCGGCTTCATTTGCCTCTGCCCCGGAATCAGGGGGTGTGCCGCCGCCCAGAAGGTCAGTTTTCGCTTTCTGCTCCGCCGCAATCACCTTAGCGGACAGAAGCTTTACAATGGAGTTGGCAAAGGCCGTAGCCTTTTCCGGCTCCGTGAATGTAGGTATTTCGGGGAAATCAGCCTCTTTCAGCCCTGCTCCGGCAAATATCTTGCCTATTTCAAGGCTGCAAATCTTAGTCTTGTATTCGTTCTCCGCAACCTTGGCGGCCTTTTCCGCTTCGGCCCTGCGCTGCTCGTCCGTCATTTCCTTCTCCTTATAGGATTTGAGGTTCCTCGACAGCTCGGCGGCCTCGGAGGCTTTTTTGTCGAATACATCTTTTTTTACATATCCCGTATAATCAGGTGTAAATTCATAAGAGGAATAAAGCGCAAGCTTTTCCTCGGCGGTCATATCTTCCCGATAGCCTTCCATTTTGGTAATGTCTATTTTCATTTTTTCTCCTTTGGGATTTATGTCTTCTCTGACAAAATGGGATTTATGCCTTCTCTGGCGTAAAATAGCACCGGCAATTAGGGTGTTTTGTCGGTATTTTGTCTATTGGATAAATTTTTCCGTTACGTTCTTCACACTCTTTGCAGACTTTTTCATCGTCCTGTGTGTGCCACTTGATTTTTTTATAACCGTTGTCCTTAAAGGCCCTTATTACGGTCTTATCTTCAACGGTTATAGCGAATTGGTCTGTTTGCCATGTCACATAGTTCAATCCCCGCGTGAAATCCTGTTTTATAGGGGGATAATTGACGGTAGGGGGGCCTTTGCCGGAGTACTCGGCATCTGCGATTATGGATTCAGCCAATCTTGCCCCCTTTCTTTCCAGTTCTTTTGTGAAAACATATTTAACAACAGGGTCGTAATCGTCCAGAATACCTATTACCCACGCTTCGAGTATCCTATCCGGCCCGTTATGGTCTGCGTATGCTTTCTTGGCTATATCCAAGTACGCTTCTTCGGATAATCTCAGGATTTTTCTGTACAGAAGATTTATTTGGTCAATTACCTTTGTGTTGGAATCAATATAAAAGAGCGTTTCCTTAGTTTTCAGAAACGCCCTCGTTATTGTTTTCTTCAGGCTCTTCGCCCGTTCGTCCCCGTACTCGTACATTCATTGCCTCCGCTATTTCGTTTGCCTCCTGCTTATCCTGTTCAAGCTTCCGCTGATGAGCGGCCTCGGAATCCTCCACGAAGGACACCATATCAAGAATGTCCTTATCTGAAAGTAGCCCGGAGCCCTTGACTTGGGTCATAAACTGCGCCTCGTCCGTCATAGAGGAAGGAATATTCCTTGCGAACGCCACATCTAACACTTCCCAATTATAATTATTTGCGGTTCCCTCATTCATCAGCGCGGTTATCTTCTGCGCCCTGCCCTCCAGCAGACCTTTTTCAAAGTTACGTTCATACGCTATTATCGTGTTATCCATACCGTAGTTCTGGTATCTGACGGCCTGGATATTCTGATACACTTCGGCTATTTCAGTGGGGTTGGTCTGGCCCAAAGAGGCATATATATCGCCCGTCAGAATGTCGAAATACCCTTGAATGGATTGTATATCAACATTCTTTATCAGCCATTCAACCTTATTATCCTCGCCCAGATATAAGGTCTTGAATTTGGACAGCCTTTCGTGGAGTTCTTCTTCGTCCTCATCGGTTTCGGGCTGCATATAGCCAATCATAAGAAGAATAGCTTCATCGTTGTATTTGAACGTGTTGGAAACATTGTTCAGAATGGCGTTTCTCGCGTGAACCAACGGAAGAACCTTTTCAAAATACCCCTCTCTGTTTGGCATGGGGTATTCTACAATGGGTATGCCGCAGGTTTTGAGCAGCGCCATTTCGGAAGCTGTGGCGGGTTCCTCCCGAACATTGCCGTCAAATATATACTTTGTCCAGCGATCTTCTGTAATCAGTTCATAGGTTTCATACTTCCGATTGTCCACGAGCGAAAAATATTCTTCTCGAATGATAAAAGCCGTGGGATTGCGGTCTATGGTCTGGTCGTGGAACAGCATGGACTTCCGAGCATCCACGGGCTTGAACTTGGGAGCTATCAGGCCGTCCCTTTTAGAAGCGTATATCCGTTCGTATGCCGTGCCGCATATCAGCGCGGAAGTGGCAAGCCGCATATTCTCTTTGTCCTCGTGGTTCCGGCGCATTATCGCACGGTAGCGGTTCAAATATGCGTCGTCCCTCGGATTCTTGTCGGGCAAGTCCTCAAACTGCATCTTAGGCCGTCCGGCAACATCGGAAGTCTTTTTAACTACCGTATTCGTCTGAACGTAGTATTTGCACGGTGAGCCTATGAAGTACCCGGCGGCTATGTCTACCGCGTATTTAGGGATAGGGGAATATATACCATTCATACCGGCGCAGTCGTACTCCTTATACATATCGCACCTTTTCAGAATGGAATCCTCCAGCGCACAGCCGAATACGGTTCTTATGTTATCCCCGTTTATCCTGCGGGCTTCTTCCCGCGTTAAAATCATTTCTGTCACAGTATCCTACCTCCGCCGATAAGCTTAGTACCGGCAAATATATCATATCCCAGGGCATATGAAAGCGCGTCTATGCCGTGGTTGTCCGCGTCCTCCGGTATGTCTAACTTCTGTCCGGCGGAATCCGTTTTCCACCGATAAACCTTAAACTCTCCTATCAGGTTCACACATTTCTGGTCGATTATTATTTCATAGTCGTGCAACCAGTCTATTCTTCGGGTGATAGCGGACTTCGCCCCCTTGGCTTTGCCCTTCTTGCATTTGTCCGCATGGATGCCCATCTCTTTAAGCTCTTTGATACGGTCAGGCTCCGCCGCGTCACAGTACACTACATGGCCCAATGCCTTATTGTAGATCAGCTCCCCGTATTGGCGGGTAGTGACCTCGTTCACGAATAATTCATCAAACACATATATCTTGTGGTTATGCTTATCCAGCGAACACTTAACAAAAGCGCAGGGGTGATTATATCCAAAGTCGCTGCCGACACGGATATTCCTAAATTCCCTGCCGGATAGGTCTGCAATATTCCAGTGCTTTCCGCGCTCGAACACGGTAGAACCTAATCTGCCAAAATTCCCTAACGTATCTACCCACAATCTTTGCCCTGTGGATTGCTCCCTTTTCTGAATATCTTCCTCGGTGAGAAAACGGTTGTCGGCATAGGTCGTTTTCAAAATAAAAACATCTGAACCTTCAACTACACCTCTTGCGGTCTTGTCTTTCAGGGTCAGAGCTTTCAATTCGTCTATTGACTTCACATCGGGGTGATGCCACAAGGGTTCAAAAAAGACCTTATAAAGCCAGTGCGTTTCAGGGAACGGGTTGAACGCCATTATTATTCTCTTGTTCGGCTGAGGTTGTCCTCTTAGCTTCGCGTCCTTATCAATACCTCTCAAACAGTTATCCAGGACTTCAAAAGCCTCATAGGAGGGACATTCGTCGCCTTCTTCCATGAATATGTCGGTCAGTATGCCCTTCTTCGGCTTCAACGATTTCAATCTCCGTGTTTCCTCTAACGCACCGAATATTATCTGACGACCGTTATACAAGCAAGTAATAGTCATGGTGGACTTGTCAACGGAAAACTCGTCTGTAAGCCCCCATTCGTCTATGACAGAGATTATTTCATTAAAGCAAGAGGTTCTTAGGTCTACCTTGTAATAACGGCACACAAGCCAATTATGACCGTTATAGGTATCGGCTACTATCTCCCTTACAATGTGGTTCGATTTGCCGGAGCCGCGTCCGCCGAAAATGAGCTGCACTCTCGCTTTCTCATCGAGGGTGCAGGCGTACACATCGTTGAAATCGTCCTTGAGGATAAGGCGCGGTTCACCGTTACGCAGTTTGAAGTAGTAGACCACATCGTTAGGGTCAACGTTATACTTGGCACAAATTGTGTAAATGTCCATTTTGTGGGGGAGAAAAAATGTGCGGGGAGCTATATATCCCCCGTCCTTCCGCTATAAAAAACTACCCCCCCCTTCCGCCTCCTTCTGGTTTTATGCAGTGTATTCATACAGCCTGGACGCTCCGCCGGAATGCATAAACGAGGTTTCTACCTGCTCATTTCGTATATATATACACAGTATGCAGGTACTAACCCCGTATTATACGACACTTTATACATTTTACTTTATAACTATTCGTTAAACTACACTTTAACGCATAGTTTAAGGGCATCTTATACAGGATATACACTCGCTATACGTCACTGTCAGACCGCCCAAAACCGCCTCTAACCACTCTATCAGCGTCAGCCTGGGCGACCTCTACCCGCACCCCGTCAACGTCCCCACAGCGGCTTAAAATAGCCAGCGCGGCGGCCGTAGAATCCCGTGCATAGGGGGCATTTAGGTTTTTTTGTAGCACAAGTTGCGCCCTTGCCCTCATGCGCTGATAGAACTTATCGTCCTGCGCGTTGCGCAGCGCGGTTTGCCTGTCCAGCTCCTCCGCAAACAACGGGAACTCGTTGAACCACCGGGTTATATTGGATTTATGCACCCCCACCTTTTGGGCTAACTCTGATTTTGTATCTATATAATGGGTGCTGCCGTCCTCCTGCTCCTCTCCCCATACCCATAACCGGATCGCCTTCTTCTGCTCCTCGGTGAGCTCCGGCCTCTGTCGGGGCTGGCCTCTGTACTGCTCTTTGCTGCTTGCCATGCCTTACACCTCCTTAATACGCAACGGTAATTTATTTATTGCGATAGTTTATCCCCCTTTATAGGGGGACTTTGACAATCTTTTCAATTTTTCTTTTTTTGTTTTTTTCTCCGCCCCTTCGGGGGGCTCGGTCTGATACTCCATATTGATATTATAATAGGTGTTTACCCCCGCAAACCCCCCGCATCAAAAGTTTTTGCCTTATTATTTTAGTTTGTTTATCTTTTTGGTTGACAAATTAACCGCTACGATGTACAATACAGACATAACAAGAGAGGAGATAAAGACAATGGCTAAAGCATTTGAGAACCGCGTAAAAAAGGAATTGACAGTAGATACCAGAACCTACCGTTATGAGTATGAATGCATCATCAATCAGGGCATAGCCGTAATCAAGCGTTTGTCCATCAGAGATTTAAATACTACCGCCGCGATAGACGGTTGGGAGACGGTCAAGATATACAAGTAACGCAGAGTGACGCCCACAAGGGCGGTAATGCGGCAGGCCGGTCACAAGCCCGGCGGCAAAAGGAGGATATAAAAATGGCAAAGGCAACGGCAGAATGCACCTGCAAAACCTGTGGCAAAATCTACACGGTAACAAAGATTTGCCGAAATCGCGCAGATGCTGATGACTGGGAGCAGTGGGCAGCAGAACATTATGACGAGTGCTCCGAATGTTACAAAGCTCGTCAACAGGCAGAACGGGAGACGGCCAACGAGAAGGCGGCGCAGGAGAGTAGAGCAGTGGGCTGGCCTGAATTGAGCGGGTCGTCGAAACAAGTGGCGTGGGCAACTACAATCCGCAAAACAAAAATAGATGAGTTGATGGCCCGCGAACCCACCGACACGGGGCTGCGCTACATAACATGGATTATACAAGCCCACACCGATGCAGGCTGGTGGATAGATAATCGGGAGTGGTCGTTGTGCGGCCAGTGGGGATCCAAGTTGTGGGACGAATGGCAGGTCGCGACCAATAATGATACATTATGATACGCACAAGGAGGATATAAAAATGCAGATAGTGAAAAACGGCGAAAAAATTGAGATGACATATGATGAGATTTGTCATGACCTCGGTTTTTGCCCCGCTGTGCGGTTTGTGGACATCACCCCACGGGGGACGGTTACATTTACGGCCGGCAGGCCCGAGGAAGTCCGGGCGCTCTATCAGGCGGTAAAGGACAGAGGCTACAAACCCGCGCAAAAATTAGCCGCTTTGATGCGACCAAGACTAATATAATCGCAGGATTAACGGAGGTGAGCACATGACGGACAACACGGCTATGGCCCTGGGCCGGGCGTATGGTATAATGGCGGCGCAGCTCCCCGACATCATCGGGGCGCACTGCCGGGTGCAGACAGCTAATATGTGGCCCATCCGCGGGCTGGGTGAGGGCTTGCGGTACATGATTATTAACCGCAAACTCACCCTGGAGGTCGATAGAGCTATACGGGACGCGCTGCAAAATGCGGAGGATATAACCGAGGACGAGCACGCGCTGCCGCTCAACCAGCAAGGCATGTGGGAGCTTGCCTATATGCAGGGCCGGTGCGCTCCCGTGCTCAGCGACGGCGAGTATTTGCGGGATCAGCTCAAGGCCCGCGGCCTGACGTTGGAGCAGGCCGCCGAGGCCTGTGAGGTAAGCAAGGCCGCCGTACATTCCTGGTGCGCCGGAGTTAAGCCGATACCCCAAGCGCGGCGGGAGCTGCTCGCGGCAAAGCTTGGGATAATGATATAAGAGGGCTATATCAGCCCTCTTTTTCCATATTCTCGTAGATCAGATCGGTTATATAGGCGTTAATGCTTTTCCCTAACCTTTCCGCCCGTTGTTTTATTTTTTCTTCTTCGCCTTTTTTCACCCTTATTATTATCCGGCTGTACGTTTTTTCATCGTACCGCCTTTTTGCGCGTGTTGCAGCCGTTCCCATGCTCTCACCTCCGATTAGATTCTATCATTTATCATGTCACGGTGCAAGTATATTTACCTAATTCTTTAAGGCTTTTCCCTTAATATTTCAGTTGACTATATACTGGCACCGGTATATAATAGAGACATCGAAAGGGGAAACACCCCGAACAATGGAGGTTACAAAATGGCAAGCTACAGGATCGAGAAGAACGCACAATATAACAGCAATGAAATTTATTTTGAGAGCAAGCCCGCCGCCGAGGTTTTAACCGCTCTGCGCGGTCTGAAAATGCGCTGGAACCCGAAGAAGGGCTGCTGGTACGGGTTCGCCGCTCAGAATGACATATTAGCGGCTATCGGTGAGCATGATAACGATTTGGGCGGCACGATCTCCGAGGGCTACCTTGGGGCTACCCGCTGGGACGGCAACAAGTCCGGCAAATATCTGCACGGCGCGGAACTGTCAAAGGCGATCCGGGAGGAGCTGAAGCGTCAGGGCATTAAGGGCGTTTCCGTGAGCTGCAAAACATTCACCGGAGGGCAAAATATAAAGGTTAAGGTTAAAGCCGCCGCCGAGGACTTCATCAGCCGCGAGGAGTATATCAATGATTACGCCGCCGGCAAATACGGCTTTCACACTGCCTGGTTCTATACCGAGGACGGCGAGAGCATTCACCGTGATAAGCTGTTCAGCCTCTCAAATGAGGAACAGCGGCGCATAATCAGGAGCCACGCCGCCCGCGAGTATGATTCCGCCGTTTCCGGCAGTCACGACATTAACCATTACAGGATTGATGACAATAAAATCTACACTGAGGCGTTCCGCGCTAAACTGAGCCGGATTAACGCAGTGCTGGACGCATACCACTACAACGACAGCAACAGCATGGTTGATTATTTCGACACTAATTTTTACCGCAATATAACGGTTGTGGCGGCGTAAAGCCGCCACATGATTTTAAGGAGGTACAATATGCGTTATCAGGTTATTACATGGACAAAGGGCGCGGGGTATGACGAGCGGCGGGAGTTTAGCACCCTCGCCCAAGCTCGCGCCGTCGCCCGTATCTACCGCCGAGAGTGCGACGGCGTGGGGATATATGATTTCCGGCTTGGGGTCATCCGGGAGACTTTAGGACGGTTCCCTGATATATGATTGCATGATTTTCACGTTCTGCATGATTCTGTCGTCGGGGCCGTACATCAACGCATGTTTTGCCGCTTCCAGCGCGTCCCTATAGCGGCCTACGTTGCAATAGGCTATGGACAGCATATCAAACGGCAGCGGCCCCCACGGGTCAGGCTCGCAGATGTATGATAACGGCCTTTCCCGTATGTTCACGCATGATTCACCGTACCAAATGCATGATTTCCAGTTTTTAGCATGATACATGATTTTCATTATTTCAAACCACGCTTCACGGTATTCGGGAGCCTCGATTATAGCCCTCTGGAGCCATGCCTCGGCCTCTAATTGTTTTCCCTGTATGATTTTACACCGGGCAATGAAACGCATACTGGCGGCCCGCTCAGGAGGCCACACGGCACTTCTAAGGGCAAGATGTTTCTCCAGCGTTTCAATGGCCTTACTGTATTCCCGATGAAACATATATTCGCGGCCTAAGTAATGCATGTTTCGGTCGTTCTCCGGCTCTTCCTTGACCGCCAGCTCCAGAAGCGGCAGATAATTACTCCGGATTTTCGTCTGGTCAGGCCAATGGTCAACCCTCAACGGCAGATCGCAGTATGATTCTTCGCCGTATGATTTCAGCACTTCGTGAACGGGATTCTTCCAGTAGTATGATTTTGTATGAATTTTATCGGCGTTGAATGATACTCCGTCCCTGCCGTATGATTCATGGCTCCAAACATATAAATACCTTCCCCGCGTCCCGTGGAAGTTTTTCCGTATGATTTCCGCCCAGCCGGGCTGTATGATTTCGTCAAGGTCGAGGCATACCAACACGTCCGCATCTTCCGGTATGATTTTCAATGATTCATTTCGCGCTACATCAAATCTCCACGGCTGTATGATTTTGGTTTTTACGATGCAGTTGTATGATTTCAGCTTTTCAACGGTTTTGTCTGCGCTCCCCGTATCGAGAACGCAGACATAATCAGCTTCTTTTGCCGTCTCATACCACCTGTCAACGAATTTTTCTTCGTCCTTAGCTATGGCATATACAGCTATTTTCATTTTCTCCCCTCAAAAACCAGTTGATGAAATAAATCTGCCCTTTCCCCGTTACCTTCGGGGTGCGTGTTATTCTGGTGCTTCCGTCAGGGTTGGCTATCACCGTTTCCTTTATCTCAAAATATCCGGCTTCCATAGCCTTTTGGGTGGGCATATTCCAGTTTTCGCCCTTCTTGCATAACCAGCCGTTATCCCTCAACCATGCGAACATTCTGTTAGCCCCTATGGGCTTCCCGTTCTGGCGTATCATCTTTGCAAGCTGTCCCACTAAGCAGCTATCGTGTGAGGCTTGCACGGCCTCTGCAAACAGCACTTTAGGGGCGTTGTGTTCTACTGTCGCTTCAAGCTCCTTCCGCCGCTCCTGCTCTTGTTTAAGGGCTGAAAACACCTTTATGGCGTTGGCGGGGTCGGCTATCATCTGTTCTATCGTGGTTGGCGTGGCGTACATACCATGTTTACGGATAGAGGGAAGAACCTCATCAAACACCCAACTCTCAAACTTTTCCGCTGTGGGAAGCTTGCTATGCGTAATAAGGCGATAAACGTCGCCTTCGGGGATAAAGGACATCTCAATTTCTTTGTCGGGGGCCTGTGGGTGAGGTATATAACGTTTCGTTACACACCTACAATGGTCTGTGAGCGCTTTACTGGGATTTGTATAGCCTAACGCCTTCGCCACGTCTGCCCCGCAGAAAAATATCTTATCACCTTCTCCAATAGTCCTTATCTCTCCAAACTGGTTGTTATTGAATATCTGTAATTCGTTCATTGTAACTCCTTTCGTGTATTTAAAATGTCATCCTCATTTGTGCCTTTTCGGTTTCGAGCCGCTCAGTAGCCTTTTGATAATAGCCTTTGTGCGTTTCAAATCCCCAATATTCAAGCCCTGCACGGTAACAGGCTATAAGGCTGGACGCGCTGCCTACATGGGTATCGAGTATACAGTCCATGTTGTAAAAGCCTGAATTAAGCATAATTCAGCACCGTCAATCTGTAGCTGCCGTCCTTGTCCGGTGCATCGTCAATCTGTGCCGATTGAGGGATTGCAAAAGCGGGGACAGTCCCAAACGTGAAAGACGAGTCGAAGTCGTTGGCGGAGCCGTCCGTGTAGACGACCCAAGCGTCGCCAGAGGAGAACTGCGAGGAAAGCCACCAGAAGGCAGCCGAGCCGTTGAGTGTCTTTTTTCGGCTATTCCGGCCAGTAAATATAGGCCATGTGAAGCCCTCGTCCACTCCGTGGTTGTCGCCGCAGCCTACCATGGTCAATGTGGGGGCAAACACTTTGCGGGTTATATTCTCGGCGCCGCTGCCGTTATATAGCAGGATCGTGCTGGGGATAATCAGCTCCTTAAGCTCGTCGGGGTAGCTGTCGTATATTTCGGTCATGCGTTTGTCCAGGCCGGAACCGGCGTACTCCGCGTTATCGCCGAACCAGCACCGGCTGTGTATGTCTTTGCGGATAAGCCCTGCGGTGTCAACGCCGAAGTAGCCCAGGGTGTAGTCCGTCAGCTCGTAGGTTCCATCCTTGCGGCGCTCGGGAATTTTGATGTTGCTTCCAAATGGTAAATCGCTTATTCTCATTGTTTCCTCCTATTCCGGTATGTCTATGTATTTCATCATTCTGTCTATCGCACGTTCTTCAAGGTGTTCTATTGCCTTGGGGGATTTATCCATTTTTACACCTACCCTGGTATTAGATGGCATATCCCGCGAATAGAAATGTTCGTAAAAGTTATATTTCAACTCAATTACCCTTCTCTGGTTCGCGGGGAACTCATCTAACGCAGCATCTATGAACGCCACGAATGACATATCATCGTTTATTTTTTCCAGCATTTCAGCCATTTGCAGATTATACCGCTCCTTTGCCGCCATGAGCTTTATAGCGCTCCGGGCGGTTGGGTCGGTAATGTCGCTGCCGTGCGGCATACCCGATAAAACCTGTGGGCGAATATCCGCTACCGCTTCCATTCTCTCTTTGATACCGGCTATTTTTTTATCTATTTCTTTCGCGCTTCTCTTGGCTTTTCCCCAACGAACAAGCAACCGCCTTATATATGCCCGTTGTTCGCGTTTCGTCATTAGTTCCTCCCTAACAATTCATCTGCCGTTACGTTAAAATAATCTGCCAACCATACGATTCTGCTCGCGGTCGGCTCCATGCCGTCTATCTCATAGTGATAAATGGTCGCCGCGCTTATGCCGGTTTCGCGCTCCATCACTGCCCGCGTTTTGCCCTTCTTTTCTCGGTACATTCGTATCCTCTGCCCTATCGTCATGTTTCCTCCATACGCCGCAATGGCAGTTAGTTTCCCGCCCTTCCCTGAACTCCTTGCAGATACATCTGCTTTCCTCATCCTTGATTATCGCGCAAGGGCAGTACCCGCCCCCGCGCCGTATACACTCCCATATATCGGGGCGTAGTAATTCATAGCTCATTCCGCGCCCTCCCATATTAGCGGCTTTCCCTCTGCGTCCACCATTACGCAAACGCCACCTTTATACGTTCTCAGGTATTGTATCCCCGTGAGGTTATCGACGTATATTTCATACATCAAACCCGCATCCAGTGTCCTCAGTCTGTGGTTACCAGCTTCGGCCTTTCCGCACCCGCTCAGGGCGAGGGTAAGCAGGGTTAATATTGTTATTGCTATTACTCGTTTCATTTTTCCTCCTGAAATTCCGGTATTTCCGCCCAATGAGTTGTTTTGCACCATTCCGCCAGTGCGGGCACCCAGAAGTTTGCTCCATCTTCATCGTCAACGCCCGTATAATAACATTCTCTTACTGGTGGAAAAGGTTCCATGTCAGGCATATACCCCAATACACTAACAAACGGTTTAGGCTTTTTCTCTTCTACTTTATACCATTTCATAAATTATCCCTCCCTATAGGGTTCAGGCAATGGCATCCAGTGAGTAACCTCGGCACGTCCACGATGGATAAAGTGGTCGATTGCCAGATACCCTTTGTCGATATTTCGCACGCCATTTTTACTTCTGGTAGCCACCAGCACTTCTACTTGGTCTTCAGGCAGCCTATTCCTCACGCTAATCCAGTTCATCAGTTTTCCTCCCTCCACAGCTCGGCGCTCTGCCGTGTTACCTTTACAGTCCAGCCCTCATTATCAAATCCGTTTGCAATACACCGCTGTACACCATCATCCATAAATCTTCCGCCATCAAACCTTTTTTCTATCTTTTCAAACGGCATAACTCCGGGGCCGTGCTCGCTCGCTTCAAGTTCAATTTCGACAAGCGCCGAATACTTAACTTTAATCATTTTCATTCCTCCTTAAAACCCTTCAACTCTCTCAATGCTGCTAAAAAACTATGAAACTCCGGCAGATGCCCCACCAAATACAAAGGATCATCTTCTCTAAACAATTGAATTTTTCGTCCATCGTATGCCAAACAGTCATAACCTTTGTGGCGATACCGCCCCTGCGTGATTGTACTTTTGCCTAAATACATCAAATATCGGCATGGATTATTTGCCCCAGCGTATTTGTTGCAAACAATATCGCCTTTGCTAAATTCTCTCATCAGTTTACTCCTTATCCATTTTCGCGCCGCAGTTAGGGCAGTAATAAATCGAATTTTCTTGTGGTGTTCCGTCAAGATTCATAAGCACTTTGCAGCCAGTACATTGCCATTTAATGCCGTGCTCTTCCCACCGTTCATGCCGTACTTCCGCAACATCTACGGCGGGCAACATCTCTATCGCGGATATTGCACACTCTATTGCACCGCTATGACAGCCGAGCGTCGAACCGCTCGACAGGTCATAATGTTCGAGAATTTTTATCACTTCTTCTCGCTCTATATATTCTTTACTCATTGGTTCTCCTTTCTGCGTTCAGCCAGTTTTCCAGCATTTTCCGGCACTCGTCTGGATACAATCCGTGGAGTATTCTTGCCGTTTCTATGCATTCGTCAACCACCGGGCATAGTGGGCAATTCATTCTTTTGACAAGTTTGCCCGCCAGCCATTCGGCGGATTGAGTCTTTAAGTATTCAAGGTTAGTCATGTTTTCTCCTCCTTTCAAGATATTCTTCCTTGTTGATTTCTTCCCAACTGTCGGGAGTTTCCTTGAAAAAGCGTTTAATAGTGTCCTTTTCGCCGTCAGGTTTCAGTACATACCAAACTCCAATAGTGTCAAAATCGCCATTCTTCGGGTCGCTCAGTTCCTCGGTGCAGTAGACCACGAAAGGTTTCGCCGATGGATAATAAGGCATAGTTATGGGATATTTCTCATGGATAAGGTTAGAAATGAAACCATTTCTCCATGTATCATTAGTGTCGTTCTTGTTTACACAAATAACTCGGTCTACATCTTTGTACTCTACTTTTCCATCTGGGTATGCATCTTTGAAAAAAGAGCTCATTCGTTTACACTGGTAACTGGTTTTGCCATTGTAACTTGATACCATTCCCCACACATCGGGCGTATCTTCAATAGGTGTCAACGGCTTTACGTCAATGAGACGATTTAGAATATTTTTTGTGAATATGATACTCGTTCCACTATGTTCGTCTTCAACGAGGCTTTGAAATGCCTTATATGCGCTCTCATAGCAAGCACACCCATAGTCCCACTCATCGGCGTTTTTATCACCACGTTCTCGTGCACAAGCGATTTCAATTTCTCTTTTTGCCCATTCTGTTATGTTCATTTGTTTTCTCCTCACTTTTTAAGATTTTTTTCTTCGGCTATTTCTACCGCCCATTCAAGGGCGGCTACAATAGCGCCTTTTTCACTTAATTCTTCCCACGGGCGATTATGTTGTTCCGCCCATTTTAGCCGCCTTTGCGCCTTAACAAACTGTTCTCGGAGTATGTTAAGGCGCGTCTCCTGCCATGTCATCTCGGTGCATTTCACTGGTTTTGTCCTCCCTCCGTTCGCCCTGAGCGCAGTAAAACATCTCATCAACGTCGTTTTGGTCGTCATTAAACCACGGTTGATCACAATAGCCCCAATCCGGCGCACTGCCGTCAGTCAGCTCCGCAGTGCAGGGGTGATAATGTACGCAGTTTTTACATCGTACTACCACGGCGGCGGCAGGAAATTTCATTAACTCTTTTGCTACTACTTGCGCTCCTTTGAGAAACGCTATTGATTCGGGCGTATTGTCTTTTTGTTTTCTCAATGTGGATAGCGTCTTACAAAGTGCTTCTACGAAAACATCAACGTTTACATATTTGCTCATCGTCCCTTATCCTTTCCTCCAGCAGTAACTTCACAGCTTTGCATATCCACCAGACCAGATCATTCTGCCACATATCGCGGGTGGTTTGAGTATGTATCATTCCCTGCTCCATTGCCTCCGCGCACTCCATCATCTGTTCTCGTCGGGTCATTCTTCCCTCCAACAGTTCACTATCAGCTTGCTTACGCCCTGAATAGGCAGCTCCTTCAAGATTTGCCTTAACCGGCAGTTGTTTTTCGCCCCGTCACAGCAAAAGCACTCGTTTTTTGTGGCGGCATCGGCAAGGTCGGCTAAATCGTCATAGCTCATCACCCAATAATTTTTACTCCGTCCGGCGGGGCTTTTAATCCCTATCTGTATGTCGGTCAAATCCAACTGCTTTTTCAGCGTGATAAGCTGCTCAACAGGTATCGTGTCTATCAGCGCAGTATTGATTTTTTCAAGATTGCTCTGCGCCAGACGGAAGCTCCTCCAGCCGTTGGGGATACGGTCTACCAGCCGATGATACTTTTCTTCGTACACCTTTAAGATATTTTCAACGGCGTACAGAGAAGCAAATAATTCTTTTCCTTCTGCGTTTATCCTTGTTCTTTCCATATCCGCCCCTCTACTCTGCCTAATTTATAGGCTTTCCAGTCGTCCCAATCCCCGAATATCGTCTGCATCTGCCACAGCATAATTTCCACGTCCGCGCACTCTTCGAGGATTTTCTTTCTGCTGCCTTGGCCGTTCACCCACTTACTAAGCTCCACGGCAAGCTCGTTCAGCTCCTCAACTGCCTTAATGGCTTGGTGCTTTGCGCCGTAATGGTCTACTATTTCGCTGTACTTCATCGTTGCTCCTGAATAATTCGTCCGCTTCGTGAATAAGTAACTGCTTACCGTCAACCCTTGCCATTAAAAGTGCGCCCTGCATCGTCATTCGGGTGTAGTATTTCTTCGCCGCTTCGAGAGTGGTAAAGGTCTTTCGATAATTCTCTTTTCCATCGTGGATTTCGTAAAACTCATACGCTTGCAGTTTCATAAATCCCCCTCTTGATTCTTTTTCGTACCGTAGACTCTGGTATTCCGGCCTTCTCGGCCATTTCTCTTACCGTCAACTTTTCTTCGCCTTGTTGTACATAAACCCTACAACCTGTCTCGTCCTTTTTTCCATCCGCCAGGTATAACGGGCACTCCTTGACGTGGTAGATTCCACCATCCCAGCCGGTAATACTGTGACAGTTTATCGTTGTCGGTCTTGCGTTCCAGCCTTTAACGGGTATCCCGTCTTGGCAGCTCCAGCTGCACCCTAAACCGGGTTTATTTGTCGCTCTCAGGCACGTCCAACATAGCGTTTGCTTCATACAACCTCAAAAAATCCTCCGCTTGCATAGTTACTAACCACTTTTCGCGGCTCCTTCGGTGGAACACTGCCGGTATAAGCTCCGGCTTTGCGTCGCGCCTCACCTGCGCCATCCATTCATGGATTTTTGTCGTCTCGCAGCGTTTGCACTCAACGTGAAACCCAGGTAAACCTATCACGTCCGATGCGTCCCCTGTTTGTCCGCAGTATTGGGAAGTCCGCCGGGCATTGAACCCGTATTCCCTGAACAGGGCGGCAAGCTCCCGCTCCCCGGCTTTGCCTTTTTCTCTCTGCGCCTTACTCATCCCAGTGTATATCCCAGCCTTTACCGTTGTCGGTGAAGGTCAACACGGTAACGCCATTAACACTTACAACGGCTTTTCCGTCCTTCATGTTGTCCATCACGCTCTGGAATATGGTTCGCGTTATCCAATTTGCGAGTTCTTCTGTCATAGTTCCTCCCATTCCACAATTTCATCCTCGTACAAAAAATACTTTCCGTACCATTTCACGCTTAGTTCCCCGGTTCGCCCGTTTCGGTTCTTCGCCACGATGATGCTCGCGTTCTCGCTTTGCGGGTCGGGTCGGTGAAGGAATAATACCTCGTCCGCGTCCTGCTCTATGGCTCCCGATTCCCGCAAGTCCGATAGTCTCGGCTTTCCATCGTTCCGGCCTTCTATCGCCCTGTTGAGCTGGCACAGAAGAACGACAGGGGCATTCAGTTCCTTCGCCAAAAGCTTTATTTTTCGGCTTATGTCGGATACCTCATTTTCCCGTGTGCGGTTCCTCAGGCTGGATTGTATTAGCCCTAAATAGTCAATCGCTATGAGGTCTAATTCCCGTTCCTGCTGCTTTATCGCGTAGCATTGTGACCTTATTGCCTCCACGGTATAGGCGTTATCCGACAGATACAGCCTTGTCGCGCTCAGCTTGCTTACGGCGTTCTGTATCCTGTCAACCGCTTCCTGACCGCCGCTGAACATTTCATCACGGCTGCACTTCGCGTAGCTGATGATTGCCCTTTGAAGCACGTCCTCCCTCGGCATTTCCAGCGAAAACACCGCTACCGTCCTGTCGAACAACGCCATATTCACGGCTATATTCATTGCAAGTGAGGTCTTGCCTACTGACGGTCTGGCTCCGATGATGGTTAAATGCCCTCTTTTCAACCCGCCTAATGTCTGGTCAAGAACCTGAAACCCCGTTGTAAGCCCCTCAGCGCCGTTTATAAGCCCATATAGGGCCGTGTCAAAGTCTTTCCCTACCCTGCTTGCTTTACGCCCTCCACGCGCCCGTACAGCGTCTATAACGCCCTGCATACGGTCAAGGTATCCCTCGTCCTTTCCCGATTTCATGTCCTTGACCACTTCCCGCAGTCCCGAAATTGCGTGTCGCTTTCTGGATTCCTCCAGCACCACCTTGATGTGATAATCGACATTTGCCGCTGATACAGTGCCGGTGACTAACTCGGTGATGTACTGTATCCCTCCGGCCCTGCCGCCCAGCTTGTCAGCTACCGTTACGGGGTCTACCGGCTCGTTTGCGTTGAAAAGGGCAAAGATAGCGGAAAATATCTCTTGGTGTTCCGGCCTCTCAAAATCGTCAGGTCTCAATTCCCCGCATATTCTCTCCAAAGCCTCACGACCGAGAAGCGCAGAACCTAAAACAGCTTTTTCGGCAAGCACAATTTTTCGTAGACCGGATTATCCCATGATGAAGCGCAGGGGACTTCATCCTCCCAACGCCTTTGGTTCAAAAACGTTGCCGGATGAGGGATATATTGCCCATTGTCTTTTTTCCATTGCGGAGAAGCAGCATAGTCTTTTACTGCCGTTACGATTTTCTCCTGCAATTCCTTTGGCGGGTTCAGTTTCTTCCACGCTTTCACAGCGGTTTCTTTCGCGGTGTGACGTGGATACACTTTCCAGAAAACATCAAAGCCATCACAAGGGGGTATGGGGGTTATCCCATTATTGTCTTCTGTCTTCTGTCTTATGTCTTCTGTCTTATGTCTTATGTCTTTAGTAGGCTTAGCTTTGCTTTCGTTTGCTTCATTTTGCTTAGCTTTGCTTTCGTTTGCTTC
>ERZ1026876.129-NODE-129-length-47834-cov-18.268486_pt1 | contig 47834 bp, 40 predicted proteins | sample MGYA00380168_ERZ1026876 | MGnify/ENA primary metagenome ERZ1026876 (study PRJEB33269, sample SAMEA4719804) | human gut metagenome | biome: human-associated habitat; feature: organic feature; material: feces | place: Cameroon | collected 2013-10 ... | reverse complement strand
CAGACCGTTGGAGCGGCTTAATTCAATTTTTGTCTAACTTTTGGGATTCATTTCAGACCGCCAGCGGGGATTTTTCATTCTCGTGATTACCACAGGGTCTCGTCGGTTTCGTCCGCACCGACGGTCGCAGCCGCCTTGGCGCGGCGGAACATGCTCTCAACCACCGCGCAGTACTTATCGGCCAAGCAGACGATGACCGCCTCGCGGCAGGTGGGCACATGCCGGAAGGTCAGCGGCCACATGTGGCTCTGGATGATGTTCTGCTCCTTCTTGGTGATCTGAAAGTAGCGCTTCGCGTTCACACAAGCGGAACCGGGGTGGGAAAAGCCGTGCATCTCGAACAGGCGGCGCAGCCCGTGGAAGCTGCTGGTCTTGTGCCAATCATACAGATAGAAGTCATGCAGGAAGCCGCCCACCGCCAGCGCCGTCTCATCCGCGCCCAGATGAAAGCGGCGGTTGATCCAAAAGCTAACCAGCACCACATTCTTGCAGTGCTGATAGGTGGTTACATCGCCGTGCTGGATGAACTCCCGCATTTCCTGCACCTTGGGGTGCTGGTCGTATTTTTCGAGGATGGCGTAAAGCTGCTCCCGTTCGATCTGAGAAAGCTGCATCGCTTGGGTTCCCTTTCCTTATTCCAAAAATATCAAGAACGAAGCTGCACCGGGTTTGAGCTGCCGAAGTTTTCGGCCACGGTGGGGTTTGAGCGCTTCAGGCTCATATCCACGAGGTACTGCTTGCTGCCGTCGCCCATAGCATCCAGCTCTGCCAGCTTTGCGTTGGCGGACTCCACATCCGGATACCACTGGATCAGGAAGAAGTTCTCCTCTTCCACACCGTAATAGAGCCACTGACCGTCTGCGCGGAGCAGATCATCCAGATGATCCACCTCTTCGCCGTCCGGCAAACCGAGGCCCTCTTCGGCGTAGAGGTTTTCCGGCTCCACCTGAAGCACCTCGATCACCTGAATGGCGCTCTGAAGATATTCGTCCTGCGAGATGCTCTTGTCGGAGAGCTCCCAGCCGGTCAGAAAAGCCTGCATCAGCAGGTCCTTGACCGAAATTTCCGGCCGCATTGCCATATGTATTCCCTCTTCTCTTCCGGGGGTGTGCCCCGGCGTTCGTTTTCGCTGAACCAGTATACGCTAATTTTTGTTGCAGGTCAACTATTTTTTCATGAAATTTTTGTAGACACGCACAAAACCATTTTATACCAGATGAAAATCGAAGGTGTCGTTCAGCCACTCCACAGCCAGCTGCACCCAGTGGGCGCGATGAGCGCTGGCAGCATCGACCTCGGCGGTGGAGATGCTGGTGCCGTGGACGCCCTTTTCGAACAGATGTACTTCGCAGGGGACCCGGTTCTTCCGCAGCGCTGCGAGCAGCAGCAGAGTGTTCTCCACGGGAACGGTGGCGTCCTCCATCGTGTGCCAGACAAAAACGGACGGGGTGTCCGGCGTGATCTTATCTTCCAGCGTGAATTTCTGGTGGTCCGCCGGGTCCTCGCTGCCGGACAGCCGAACAAAGCTGCCCCGGTGGGCGTGCTCTCCCGCCGTGACCACCGGGTAAGCCAACAGCACCGCATTGGGCCGCTGCTGGGCCGCCGAAAAGCCGCAAACTGCGATCTGTTCCGGCAGGACGCCCCACGCCTCCGCATGTTCCCGCAGCAGCGCAAGCGCCGCGCTGAGCTGGCGCAGCGGCTGATAATTTCGTGCGCCCTCGCCGACGCTGTAGGTCAGCACGGCGGTGTGGTACCCCGCTGCCGCAACCTGCAAAGCCACCGGGTCCGCCTCGCGGGCGCTGACATGCTCGTACCCGCCGCCCGGCACCACCAGCACCAGCGGCCGCCGCAGCGCGCTCGGCATCGCCGGAGCCGGGGTGCGCAGATATACGTCCAGCTCTCCCCCGCCGGGGAGAGGGTAAGTCTCAAACTGCATTTGGGTCATCCTTTCCGGTTTGGTTTCCGAATCATTATAATAGCCTCCGGAGGAATTGTAAAGCTTTTTATTGACAAATCGCTCAAAATCGCATATACTGGATGTGAGCCAGAAAGGTTCCGTGTGGCGACACGTTAAAGCTGTACTCCAGCTGGGGAGGGTAATTACCACGCACATTCGATATCCGGAAGGATATCCCGCCCGCACCGGGGAGATAAGGTGGGTCCACGCCGGGGACTTTAATTTCCGGCGGCAAACAGTGTCCGGAAGGTCACTCAGGCTGACAGCCAGCATAAAACACGCATTTTTAGAATCAGAACGCTGGACGACATTGGTTGTTCAGCGTTTTTGTTTTATCCCTCACAAAAAAGCAGGATCTTATGAAAAAAGAAATCGGAAAAAAGCAGAAAAGCAAAAAAGCGCTGCTTGCCGCCATTGAGTCTGCGGCAGAGCTTTATAAACAAACGCTCGTCGGCCGGAAATTTCTCTATGTTTTTGATGGCCGGTTCATTGAGGTCATTTATAAAGCGCAGAACTTCAAACATTTGACAGGGGTGGAAAGCGGCCTTTCTGCCAAGCGCTTTTATTCCGCTGCGCTCCATCATACCCTACAGGAAAATCAAATCGGTTTCAGCAAAGCCCACCCTTATGAGCTCTGCCTTCGGAAAATCAAGCACCTTCATGAAATTGCAGCCTTGGCTTCTTCCGAAAGCTTTATGCTGGAAGAGATCAAAACAACAACGCAAAGCTATCGGTTCGGCACCACCAATCTGAATTTCACCCTGTGCATGAACAAAGAGCTGAATGCTGACGGCAGCGAATCCAGTGAATGCTACATCGTACAGTCTCTGCGGGATGAGGACTGCTTTCAAAAGGCCCAAAATATCTATACAGTCACCCACATTCTGTCCAAGCCAAACGATGCCCGCTACTACAGCGACATCGTATATCTGGAACAGACGGAATCATTGGAAACACTTCCGGAGGCAGTTCATCCGATCGTCCGCATCTCCGAATAAAACATTTCTGAACTTTTTATGAAACCCCTTGATTTTTGGTGTGAAGCGGTGTATATTAGCACTCGAAAGTTATGAGTGCTAAGCAGTCATTCCGAAACTCCGGCTCCTTGGCGCCAAATCTGAACAAAAGAGGTTTTGCATTATGGCGAAAAAAGAATTTCAGGCGGAAAGTAAAAAGCTGATGGATATGATGATCAACTCCATCTATACCAATAAGGAAATTTTCCTGCGGGAGCTGATCTCCAACGCTTCGGACGCCATCGACAAGCTGTACTATAAGAGCCTGACCGACACTTCCGTCGGCATGAACAAAGGCGATTTCCGCATCCTGCTCACCCGTGATAAGGACAACCGCACCTTGACCATCTCCGATAACGGCATCGGCATGACCAAGGAGGAGCTGGAATCCAACCTCGGCACCATCGCCCACTCCGGTTCGCTGGACTTCAAGAAGGAGAACAAGGACGAGAACATCGACATCATCGGCCAGTTCGGCGTCGGCTTCTACTCCGCTTTCATGGTGGCCGACAAGGTCACCGTCATCTCCAAAGCCTATGGCTCCGACGAGGCTTGGCAGTGGGAGTCCAGCGGTGCTGACGGCTACGAGCTGAACCCCACCGAGAAGGACACCGCGGGCACCGAGATCATCCTGCACATCAAGCCCAGCACCGACACCGACAACTACGAGAACTTCCTCGACGAGTATGGCATCGTGGCCATCGTCAAGAAGTACAGCGACTATGTGCGTTATCCCATCCAGATGGAGCGCGAGAAGAGCCGCCAGAAGCCCGAACCGGATCCCAAGCCCGACGATTACAAGCCGGAGTGGGAGACCTACACCGAGCTGGAGACCCTGAACAGCATGGTGCCCATCTGGAAGAAGCAGAAGAGCGAAGTCACCGACGAGGAGTATGCCAACTTCTATAAGGACAAGTTCAACGATTACTCCGACCCCGCCCGCGTCATCGTCAGCCGCACCGAGGGCACCGCGAACTACAACGCCCTGCTCTTCGTGCCCAGCCACCGTCCCTACGACTTCTATACCAAGGATTACGAAAAGGGTCTGGCCCTGTATGCCTCCGGCGTGCTCATCATGGAAAAGTGCGGCGACCTGCTGCCCGATTACTTCAGCTTCGTCAAGGGCGTCGTGGACAGTCAGGACCTGAGTCTGAACATCAGCCGTGAGATGCTCCAGAAGGACAACCAACTCAAGCTGATCCACAACGCACTGGAAAAGAAGATCAAGAACGAACTCCACGCCATGCTGGCCAATGACCGTGAGAAGTACGAGGCCTTCTGGAAGGAGTTCGGCCGCCAGATCAAGTTCGGCGCTTACTCCGATTACGGGATGCACGCCGAGCTGCTGCGCGACCTGCTGCTGTTCTGGTCCGCCAAGGAGCAGAAGATGGTCACCCTGCAGGAGTACGTGGACAAGATGCCCGCTGAGCAGAAGTACATCTACTTTGCCGCCGGCGACTCCACCGACCGTCTGGCAAAGCTGCCCGCCGCCGAGCTGGTCATGGACAAGGGCTACGATGTCCTGCTCCTGACCGAAGATGTGGACGAGTTCTGCCTCCAGATCATGCGCACCTATCCCCGCAAGGATGCCGAGGGCAAGGACGGCACCGTGGAGTTCAAGAACGTCAACAGCGGCGACCTTGGCCTTGAGACCGATGACGAGAAGAAGGCCGCCGAGGATGCCACCGCCGAGAACAAGCCCCTGTTCGACGCTATGAAGGACGCACTGGACGGCAAGGTCAAGGAGGTCAAGGTCTCCACCCGCCTGAAGGAGCACCCGGTCTGCCTGTCTTCCGACGGCCCCCTCTCCATCGAGATGGAGAAGGTCCTCTCCAAGCAGCCCGGCAGCGAGGGCGTCAAGAGCGACAAGGTGCTGGAGCTGAACATCAACCACCCCGTCTTCGCGGTGCTGAAAGCCGCGCAGGAAGCGGGCGACACCGACAAGGTGAAAAAGTACAGTGCTCTGCTCTACGCACAGGCTCAGCTCATTGAGGGGCTGCCCGTGGATGATCCCGCCGCCTATGCTGAAGCTGTTTGCAGCCTGATGAAATAAGGCTTTTACTCCCCTATTTGCTCCCAAAGAAAATATCTCTTAACAAAAGAGCCGCGTTCCGCTATAATAAAGTGGAACACGGTTCTTTTTATTTAGGAGGATTTTGCCCCATGGAGCCAAGACGCAGCAAACATTATCTCGCCCGCATCCCCACCATCGCCCTTCTGGTGCTTTTCGCCATATCGCCGGAACTGAGCATCCTGTTCTTCATCCTGCGGGCCATCGATCGGGACGCGCTGAAAAAAGAGCAGGAAAACGCCGACTACGCCAGCGATTTCCGGGCCGAGGACACCCGCGCGGACCAGAGCGCCCGCCCCGTCGGCTGCGACGACGAGACCGTTTGCGGCCACGATATCCCCACTGCCGAGCAGAAGAACGCGAAAAAGTGGCACAAGAACCTGACCACCCTCTGCACGGTGTTCGGTGCCATCTTCCTTGTGGCAGGTCTTGCCGGGCTGGGGGACATCATCGACTTGTGGGGCTACTGGTTCGACTGGGGCGAGTTCATCACAGCGCTGACCCAGATCCTCGGCGGCGGCGCGGCGCTGGGCATGGGGCTGCGGATGCGCAATGCCTGCAAGCTGGAACGCAAACTGGATAAGATCGTCGGTGACCGGAGCAATATCCCGCTGGACGAGCTCTTCGCCGCAGCGGGCATCGACTCCGCCAAGGGCATTTCGGTGGTGGAGCGGGCCATCGACCACGGCTATTTCGGAGCTGATGCCTACATCGACCACCGCACCGGCACCCTCATCGTGCGGGGCGCAGCACCCCAGCCGCCCCAGACAGAGGAAGAACCCACGGCGGAGCCCGCCCCGGAGGACCTCTATGCTTCCCTGCAAGCCCAGCTCCGGAAGGCCAACGAGGCCATCCCCGATCCGGTGATGACGGCTAAGATCTCCCGCTTGGAGGAGGTCAGCGCCCGCATCTTTGCGCTGGCGAAGAAGGACCCCGGCAAAAAGGCCCAGCTGCAAAAGTTCATGGACTACTATCTGCCCACGGCCCTCAAGCTGCTGAACACCTACGCCCAGCTCTCGGCGCAGGATGTGCAGGGCGAGAACATCTCCGAGGCCAAGCAGAGCATCGAGCGCTCCATGGACCTGCTGATCACGGCTTTCGAAAACCAGTTGGACAAGCTGTTCCAGTCCGACGCGCTGGACGTCTCTGCCGATGTGGCCGCGCTGGAGGGGATGCTCAACCTCGACGGGCTGGCCGCCAGCGATTTTAAGCCCGGAAACGCAAGTTAAGGCTTCATCGAGAGGCAACAATAATACATGGTCTTTTCCGCAGAGATTCTTTATTATTAGGGTAAGAGAAACCGGAGCAGCACTTGCCCCGGTTTGGGAATATTGATCGCTCAGAGGAGGAACTTCACCATGATGAAATCCGTTTCTGTCTGGAAGCAGGAGCTGGCCGACGGCACCCACACCAGCCGTCTGGCTGCGCTGTACTGCTGCGCCCCCGAACAAACGCCCACACAGGCTGCCCGCTATGCCGCCGTGCTGGACGGGCTGGAAACCACCTTTGGCTCCCACACCGAGGCCGGGCTGTACAGTGCCCCCGGCCGCACCGAGATCGGCGGCAACCACACCGACCACCAGCACGGCCGGGTGCTGGCGGGCAGCGTCAACATTGACATGATCGCTGCTGCCGCCCCCAACAGCCTGAACCAGCTCCGCGTCCAGAGCGAGGGGTACGACCTGTGCGTCATCGATCTTTCGAACCTTGCCGCCCGCAAGGAGGAAGAGAACACCACCATGGCCCTGCTGCGCGGCGAGTGCGAAGCGTTCCGCCAGCGGGGAGCCAAGCTCTCCGGCCTTGACGTGTACATCTCCTCCAACGTGCCCAAGGGCAGCGGCGTCTCGTCCTCGGCGGCGTTCGAGGTGCTGATCGGCGTCATCCTCAACGACTGCTTCATGGCCGAAAAGGTCTCCCCCATCGCCATCGCGCAGATCGGCCAGTGGGCAGAGAATGTTTACTTCGGCAAACCCTGCGGCCTGATGGACCAGATGGCCTCCAGCGTCGGCAACATTATCACCATTGACTTTGCGGACCCTGCCCACCCCGTCGTCGAGCCGGTGCAGGTCGATTTCTCCAAGGCGGGCCTCGCGCTCTGCATTCTGGATTCCGGTGCCGACCACGCCGACCTGACCGACGAGTATGCCGCCATCCCCAGCGAGTGCCGCGCCGTGGCCGCTGTCTGCGGCGGCGAGGTGCTGCGGGATGTTCCCTTTGAGACCTTCCTCGCAAAGCTCCCTGAGTGCCGCAAGCAGTGCGGCGACCGCGCCGTGCTCCGCGCCTTCCACATCTACGCCGACAACGAGCGGGTGGCAAAACAGGTGGCCGCCCTCCGCGGGGACGATTTCGACACCTTCCTGCAGCTGGTCACCGAGTCCGGCCTGAGCAGCTGGGAGTACCTGCAGAACGTCATCCCCGCCGGGTACAAGGAGCATCAGGAGGTGGCCGTGACCATCGCCGCCGCCAAGCACTTCCTGCGCGGCAAGGGTGCCGTCCGCGTCCACGGCGGCGGTTTTGCGGGCACCGTACAGGCCTTTGTGCCGGTGGAAGAGCTGGCCCAGTTCAAGGAGCAGATGGAAGCCATCCTCGGCGCGGGCCGCTGCCATGTCCTCTCCATCCGCCCGGAAGGAGGCGCTGTCCTGTGATCTCCACTGCCATCCAACAGCTCGTCAATTACGGTCTGGACACCGGCCTCATCCTGCCGGACGATGAGATCTACATCCGCAACCAGCTGCTCATGACCATGCAGCTGGACAGCTTCACTGAGCCGGAGGGCGAGGTCTGCTACACCGACCTCGAAGCCATCCTGAAAACGCTGGTGGACGATGCGGTGGCCCGCGGCGTGTGCGAGGATAACTCCACCGCCCGCGATCTCTTCGACACCAAGCTCATGGGCGTTCTGACCCCGCGCCCCTCCATCGTCCGCGCCAACTTTGAGGAGCGGTACGAAACCGAAGGCCCCGAAGCGGCGACCAACTGGTTCTACAAGTTCAGTCAGGACACCGATTACATCCGCCGCTACCGCATCAAGCGGGATCTGAAGTGGGTCACCAAGACCCCCTACGGCGATCTGGATATCACCATCAACCTTTCCAAGCCGGAAAAAGACCCCAAGGCCATTGCCGCCGCTAAGCTGGCCCCCCAGAGCGCCTACCCCAAGTGCCAGCTCTGCGTGGAGAACGAGGGCTATGCGGGCCGGATGAACCACCCCGCCCGTGAGAACCACCGCATCATCCCGCTGACCATCAACGACAGCGCGTGGAATCTGCAGTACAGCCCCTATGTCTACTACAACGAGCACTGCATCGTCTTCAACAACCAGCACACCCCCATGAAGATCGAGCGGGCCACTTTCCGCAAGCTGCTGGACTTCGTGGCACTCTTCCCCCACTATTTCGTGGGCAGCAACGCGGACCTTCCCATCGTGGGCGGCTCCATCCTGAGCCACGACCACTTCCAAGGCGGCCACTACGAGTTCGCCATGGCGAAGGCCCCCATCGAAAAGGCATGGGTCTTCCCCGGCTATGAGGATGTGGAAGCAGGCATCGTCCACTGGCCCATGAGCTGCATCCGCCTGACCTGTGCGGACGACAAGCGCCTTGTGGACTTGGCGGACAAGATCCTGACCGCATGGCGCGGCTACACCGACGAGAGCTGCTTCCTCTTCGCCGAGACCGACGGTGAGCCCCACAACACCATCACCCCCATCGCCCGGATGCGGGACGGCAGGTTCCAGCTCGACCTCGTGCTCCGCAACAACATCACCACCCCGGAGCACCCGCTGGGCGTCTACCACCCCCACGCCAAGCTCCACCACATCAAGAAAGAGAACATCGGCCTCATCGAGGTCATGGGTCTGGCCGTTCTGCCCAGCCGCCTGAAGCAGGAGCTGTTTGATCTGGCCGACGCACTGGTGGCCCGCGTACCCACCGCCGAGTATCCCGAAGCGTTGCAGAAGCACGCCGCATGGGCCGAGGAGATCCTTGCCAAGCACCCCGACCTGAACGGTGACAACGTCCACCTCATCCTGCAGGACGAGGTCGGTCATGTCTTCGCCGAGGTTCTGGCAGATGCCGGTGTCTATAAACTGGACGAAGCCGGACGCGCTGGCTTTGTGCGGTTCCTCGCTTCCGTAACCTAAGCTTTTTTGCGATGTAAAACCCGTCAGCAGTTCCTGTTGGCGGGTTTTGTTGAACTGTTAAGCAAGACGGTGGGTGTTTTCCCCAGCAAGTGTCCGACGGGTGGGACCCTGTTGCCGTAGGCAATAGGGCGGGGTATGGAATCCCCGTCTCACTTGCGGGGGAGAATACCCACTGGCTCGCGAGTATCGATGCACAAAACAGAGGAGATTTCCATGGCGTATATATTAGAAGTTTGTGTTGACAGCACCGCCAGCGCCCTTGCGGCGAAGGAGGGCGGGGCCGACCGGCTGGAACTCTGCGCCGACCTCATCGTAGGCGGCACGACCCCCAGCCTTTCGCTGGTGCGGCAGGTAAAGGAGACCACCGGCCTCCCGGTCCGCGCCCTGCTCCGCCCCCGCTTCGGCGATTTCTGCTACGACCGCTGGGAGCTGGCGCAGATGGCTGCTTCCGCCGCGGAGCTGGTGGCTGCCGGGGCCGACGGTATCGTGACCGGCGTACTGACCCCGGACGGCGCACTGGATGTGGAAGCTCTGCGCCCCATCTACGACGCCGCCCGCGAAGCCGCAGCCAAGGCGAACCGCCCCGTCGCCCTCACCCTCCACCGCGCCTTCGATGTCTGCCGTGACCCCTTCGCCGCGCTGGAAGCGGCCTGTGGGCTGGGCCTTTCCACCATCCTCACCAGCGGCCAAGCCGCCAGTGCCCCGCAGGGCGCTCCCCTGCTCCGGCAGCTCGTGGAGCGGGCGGCGGGCCGCATCGAGATTCTGGTGGGTGCGGGGGTCTCCCCGGCCAACCTCCCCGCCCTTGCAAGGGAAACAGGCGCTTCCGCCTTCCACCTCTCCGGCAAGCAGGTGCTGGACAGCCGGATGACCTTCCGCCGGGAGGGCGTCCCCATGGGGCTGCCCGGTTTCTCGGAGTTCGAGCTCTGGCAGACCAGCGAGGACACTATCCGAAACGCCCGCACCGTTCTGGATACGCTGTAACGAAACGATCCCGCCACATTCCATGGCGGGATCGTTTCGTTTATTCGTCCTGTTTTAAGGCTTCCTTGACCTCGACGTAGTACAGCCCCCCGCGGCTCTTTTGCAGCTCCTGCTCAAATTCCGCTTCGGTGTGGGTCTTCCGGTATTCTTTCAGCCGGTCGATCTCCGTCTGATGGATGTACTCGCTCTGCCACTCGCCGACTTTCCAGCCCGGTTTCCGCTGGGGCATCGGAGCCGGGCTGGAAAGAAGCGCCATGTTCTTTTCCACGAACCGGATCAGGGTGTCGAGTTCTTTCTGCAAAAAAGGAACGGTCTGCTTTTCCCGCTCTTCTTCCAGCTCCTGCTTCAGATATCCAAGCTGCTCTATCTCATGCTCGGCAAAACCGTCTTCCCCCGAATATGCGAACATGAAGCTTTCCATCCGTTCGCAATAGCGGTTCAGCACGATCGCTTCCATGGCATTTTGAAAGAACGTCCGGTAAAATGGGAGATGTTCCGGGTTTTCTTCTCCTTTCAGGGTGGCGAAGAAATCCGCCATCAAGATCAGGTCCTGCCCGTTGGACCAATCGCAATAGGAAAGGCATTCCAGCAGCGCATCCGACACCGCCGGGGCCTCCTTCGCCCGATCCAGCTCAATCAGCAGTTCCAGCAGCTTCGTCTGCACCTTGGCGTATTTTCCCGCACGGGCCATGGCGCGGAAGGAGCACGCCAGCGCATCGTCTCCCCACATCATCACGGTCTTGTTGTCCTTCGGGAAACGGCCATCGATGCGGTCCAGTTGATACGCTTCCCAGCGGGCGGGCCACTCCTCTTTTTTCGCGTCATAGAAGACCTTGCGCAGCAGCTCCTCCACCTCGTTTTCCTCGTCGGTCAGCTCCGAAAGGCCGTTGGCCATCACGTTCCAGACCAGATGGTCGATCTTTGCGTTGTGCAGCTCGGTTCGCTCTTTCTGCTCCCGGTTCCGCTCTTCATCCCCTCCCTGAAAGGGGATCTGATACCCCAGAAGCATCAGCAGCCAGAGGTGCTCGGAGTTTTCGCCCCGCTGCAGCACTTCTTCCAGCGCCGCGCGGCGCTGTTCCTTTCCCGCCGCCGACTCCCACTGCCGCGGCTTGCGGTACCGGTCGGCCAGTTCCAAAAGGGTGCGCGGCCCCTCCTCGGTCTCAAATACAAATATTCTTAGCGGGCTGGTCTTCGCTTGCAGGGCCGCGTACTCCTCCCGGAAAAAGTGCTTGACCAGCAGCACCATCGCCACGGTCTCCGCATTTGTCTGCCGGGCGAACTCCTCGTTGGAGGTCAGCAGGACCTTGACCTCTTCCAGATAGAACTGCACCTTCCGGATCGAGACCAAGGACGTAAGGTCAAAGGATGCCTTCGCATCCAGCCCCACCGCAGAGTTCAGCGTTTCGTAAGACGGGCGGGTCACGCCGATGAGGCTCAGCGCGTCTTTTTTCAGCGGCAGATCATCCATCTCGAACCGATCCCAGAAATACCCCACCAGTGAGGCAAAGGAGATCGGCGTCAGGCCCACATTGAAGGGCACATACTTTTCCAGATACTCCTTCTCCTGCAAGCGGCCCGGCAGGGCCTCCTTGTTGTACTGGAAGACCACATGCACCCGGTCCGAGGCCAGCTTCTCCGAGATGGCAAAGACCTTCTGGATGACTTCCTCGCTGCGGATGCGGTCGATGTCCTCAAAGTTCAGCAAAACCTTCTTGGGCAGCCGTTCCAGCTCCTGCTGCAGCGAGTCGAAGGTATCCGAAAAGCCGCTTTCCCCCGCGATGCCCCCCAGCTTTTCCAGCCCGCTGTTCTTGCCCAGCTGTGCCTTGAGGTAGTGGGCGTTTTCCGGGTAGATCTGGCCGCGCTCCAACACCTTTTCCAGCTCCCGGATGAGGAAGGCTTCGATCTGGTCCAGATCACAGGCCAGCAGGTCGATCTGAACGATCTCGAACTGCGCCTGAAGGTCGGACCGGAGATTTTCCCACAGAAAGCTTTTTCCGTTGCCCCATTTTGCGTGGATGCCTACGATCGGCAGATCCTGTATGTATTGGATGAGCCGCGCTTTATCCGGCACTTGTTCCTTGAACAGCGGCGGCTTCTCCCGTTTCGGGGCTGCATCCGCCCGGCAGCTCCACAGCAGCAGGCCCGCCCAGAGCAAAAAGTCCAGAAAGAGCAGAGCGTATTCCGACGCGGAGACCATCCGCAGCGGCCGATCTTGCAGCATAGTCCGCGCCAGCACAAAGCCGCCAAGGCAGCCGATGCCGCCCGCCATCACCCGGCCAAAGAACCGGGACGAGGCGTTCCGGTACAGCAGCCCCAGCGCACAGAGCCCTGCCGCCAGCAGCCCCAGCAGGTGCACCAGCCGGAGGCCGGGCACCGCCGCGAAAACGACCAGAAAGGCCAGCACCGCCAGCACAAGCCGTTTTCCCTCCGCCAAAAGATAGCCTTTCATCCTGCATTCCTCCCTCTGAGATGAGAAATGTCCCGCCGTTTGGGCGGGACAGGTCGTGTAGAGATCGTCGATTTAGAGGATCGGGCTTTCCAGATTGCCGTTCTCCTGAATGTGGTGCTTTTCCACATAGCCGGTCAGCATCAAGGTCAGCGCGCCGTCGCCGGTGATGTTGCAGGCGGTGCCGAAGCTGTCCTGCAATGCAAAGATCGCCAGCATCAGAGCCGTGCCCGCATCGTCGAACATCAGCACGCCGGTGATCAGGCCCAGCGACGCCATGACCGTGCCGCCGGGGACGCCGGGGGCACCGATGGCGAAGATGCCCAGCAGCACGCAGAACAGGATCATCGTGCCGACACCGGGCAGCTCACCGTAGAGGATCTTCGAGATGGTCATGCAGAAGAACACCTCGGTCAGCACCGAGCCGCAGAGGTGGATGTTTGCGAACAGCGGGATGCCGAAGCTGACCATATCCTTGCGCAGCACCTTGCTCTTGCGGGCACAGTCCAGCGCAACGGCCAGCGTCGCGGCGCTGGACATGGTGCCGACGGCGGTGAGGTAGGCCGGGCCGTAATGGCGGAGGACCTCCCACGGGTTCTTGCCGGAGTAGGCCCCGGCCAGCAGGTAGAGCACCGCCAGCCAGATATAGTGGCCCGCCATGACGATGAGGATGATCTGAATAAAGGCGGGGAACTGGTGGGTGATCATCCCCTCATAGCTCAGGTTGCAGAAGGTGGCCGCAATGTAGAACGGCAGGATGGGGATGATGATCTTGCTGACGACGGACAGAACGATGTTCTGGAACTCGCCGAGGAGATCACAGGTCAGCTTGCTGTTGGTCCACGTTGCTGCCAGACCCACGAGGACGCTGAGAACCAGTGCGCTCATAACGCTCATGATCTGGGGGATGTTCAGCTCAAACACCACCTCCGGCAGCTCACGCAGACCGGCCACCTCGGTATCGATGGACAGATGTGGGATGAGCGCATAGCCCGCGCCGGTGCTCATGAAGGCCGCGCAGACCGACGAGGTGTAGGCGATGACGATGGCAACGCCCAGCAGCCGGGAGGCATTTTTGCCCAGCCGGGTGATGGACGGCGCGATGAAGCCGATGACGATCAGCGGCACACAGAACGTGATCAGCTGGCCCATGATGTATTGCAGCGTTACCACAACCTTCATGGCTCCCAGCGGGAAGACCTGCCCCAGCAGCACGCCGACAACGATGCCCAGCAACAGCCGGAACGGAAGACTGTTCAGTAGCTTTTTCATCTGGTTCCTCTCCTTATCCTATCCTGAAAACCCTGCTCAGACCTTGCGCCGCAGCAAGCTCATGGGGGGCAGCTCCGGGGTGGGGATGGTGTATTTTTCCATGGCGTGCGGGGTGGAGTCCACGCTCTCCCCTGCCTCGTTCTTGATCCACTCCGGGTGCAGCGGGATGCTGCGGCCGTCCGGGCAGAGAGCCTCCAAGGTATCGCCAAGGGTCCACTTGCCCCGCTGCTGGCAGCTGGAAATGCCATTTTCCCAGCCGTCCACGGTGCCCACGAACTCCCACTCGCGGATGTAGGTGGCGCTGTCGGTAGCCTGTCTGGCCTGTTCGCGGCCGAAGTAGAAGCCCGGCGAATAGTGGCGGTGGCTGGTGCGGGTCAGCTCGGCCAGCACCTCGTCCGGCAGCTCGAAGTTGTCGTTGAGGGGGTCGGCAAGGTACTGATCCAGCGCCTTGCGGTAGGCCGCCGTGACGCTGGCCACATAGTAGAAGGTCTTGGCGCGGCCCTCGATCTTCAGGCTGTCCACGCCTGCCTTGCAGATGAGGTCGAGGAAGGGCGCGGTGCACAGATCGTTTGCGTTGAGGATGTAGCTGCCGTTCTCGTTCTCGCCGATCTCATAGAGCTGGCCGGGGCGGGTCTCCTCGCTCAGGTAATATTTCCAGCGGCAGGGCTGGGCGCACTGGCCCCGGTTGGAGTCGCGGCCCGTCATGTAATTGGAGAGCAGACACCGGCCCGACACGCTCATGCACATAGCACCGTGGACAAAGGCTTCGATCTCCAGTTCCGGCGGGGTCTTGTCGCGGATGGTGGCAATGTCCTGCAGCGTCAGCTCACGGGCCAGCACCACACGCTTGGCGCCCATGTTGTAGGCAGCGCGGGCTGCGGCCCAGTTGGTGATGCCGGTCTGGGTGGACATGTGGATCTCGATGTCCGGGGCGAACTGCTTGCACGCTTCCATCACGCCGAGGTCCGCCACGATGAAGGCATCCACGCCCGCAGCGGCGGCATTTTTGATGGCCTCCGGCAAACGGTCTGCCTCCTCGTTGGTGGGCAGGGTGTTCATGGTCAGGTAGACCTTGCGGCCGCGGGCATGGGCATAGATGACGCCCTCGGTGAGCTGCTCCGGCGTGAAGTTGGCCGGGGCAGAGCGCATCCCGAATTCGGGCAAGCTGCAATACACGGCATCCGCGCCGTAGTTGATGGCGTAGCGAAGGCGTTCCAGATCGCCCGCCGGGGAAAGAAGTTCCGGGATTTGTAGCATAATGATCCTCTTACTTATAATTTTTATTCACCTGCGCTGCTTTTTCGCAGTTGGCTTGGTGCTCCGCATAGGTGCGGGCGTAGTAATAATGGCCGGAAAGGTCGGTCACGAAGAAATAGCAGCCCTTGACGTCCTCGTCGGGCTGGGGGGCCAGCGCGGCTTGGATGGCCGCCAGACCGGGGTTCGAGATAGGCCCGGCGGGCAGCCCGGTACAGCTGTAGGTGTCGTAGGCGTTCAAGATATTTTCCGGGATCTTGTCCCAGCCGCCGTACCACGGGGCCACCCAGTTCCACAGGTAGTTGTTGTCCTCATCGCTCTGGACATAGCTCGAAGTGTTGCTCTGGAGCTTGGGGTAGGGCGAACCCTCCGCCAGCCGGTTGCGGAACACCTGCGCCACATTGGAGTCCTGCTCGTTGCCGGCCTCCTCCTGCACGAAGGACGCCAGCGTGATGACCTCCGAAAGGCTCAGATCCTGCTTGTCCAGTTCTTTGTACATTTCGTCGGTGAACTGCCGATCAAAATGAGAATAGAACGTTGCCACGTAGTTGTGTACGGTATCTTCCGTCAAGAATTCGTAGGTGTCCGGGAAGAGATAGCCCTCGCATTTCATAAAACGGCCGGGGGCTTCCTTGTTGTCCGGGACATACTGCCAGAATTTGTACGCGCTGAAATCGCCGGTATTGGCTTCTTCCAGAAACTCCTCGGCGGTGCACAGGCCAGCCTTTTCCATCCTCTGTGCGATGTCGATGGCGGTGATCCCCTCCGGGAAGGTCAGGCGGACGCTCTCGGCCTTGGCGTATTCGGAAAGGGCTGCGATGATCGCATCGTAGGAGCTGCCGGGCTCCAGCGAAAATTCGCCGTACTGGAGCTTTGCCGCCGCGCCCTCGCGGCCCACGTACCAGCGGAAGAGCTGCGGGAAGCGGATGACCCCCGCCTCCTGCAATTTCTTGGCAATGGTGCTCACGCCGCTGCCCTGCGCGATCTCGACCGTTACGGCCTCTTCCTGCTCCCCGCTGCCGTCGATCTCCCGCTTTGCCAGCAGGAGGGCGGCGCCCGCCGCCAGTACCAGCAGCACCAGAATGACCAGCAGGATCTTCAGCGCACCGCCCTTTTTGCGGGGCTTCGTATGATTGCTTTTCGCCATCCGTCCATTCCTTTCAGTCCAGCATCAGCCGCATGTAGCTCTCGCTCACGTCAAAGGGCTCGCCCTCAAAGCGGATCATGCCGTAATCCTGCCGGGTGCCCTCGCCGAGGAAGAGGTTCTGCGCGGCCCCCACGGTGATGACAGCCTTTTCCACGATGACTTCCTTCTCGCGGGCCGCTTCCATCAAAATTTCGGCAGCGCGGTCGTTCTCGGCCATCAGCTCCACAAAATAAAGGGTATCCTCTTTCCGGAAATAGATGCCATAGCCGTCGTTGTTGGAAACGATGGTGGCCCCGCGGGAGTACAGATCCCCCAGCACCACAGTCATCTGCTCCGGCGGGAGCTGGACGGTATCGGGCCAGAACCTTGCCCGCAGCTCGCCCAGCTTCCGGGCTGTCACGGAGTCGAACTCCGCTTGGCTCCACAGGTTCCGCTCCACTTCCCGCGGGAGGCACCGCAGCGGGAACGCCCACTGGAAGCCCTTGTCCTGCAAAAGAGCGGCCTGTTCGGCCCCGGCGGGCACCACGACCACGAAGCCGGCGCCCCGCAGCTTCTGCTGCGCGCACAGGTGATCCACAAGGCCCGCCAAGATCAGGCTCCCCTGCCCGGTCAGCCCGTACAGGCAGCAGCCGGGCCGCCCCTGCAGCGTGACCGGCACAGCCATCGCCACAGCTTCGATGTGGTCATTTTCCTCGGCCACGTAGACATTTTCCACTCCGGCAAAGCGCTCGATGGCGTTGGTGACGAAGGTTTCCCCGTCGCCCCGCTCGCGCTGCCACAGCGCCAGAATTTCCGCCCGGTCGGACGGCTGCATCAAACGGTACATGAAATAGGATTCCTCCTTACGCATTCGTTATTCAAGGGCAGAAAGGGCAAGCTGCCGAACTTCCTCCCCAATTTCCTCGATGCTGCGCATCTGCCCGCCTGCATCGCAGCGGACGGAGCACCAGCCGAGATGGGCGGCGCAGAACTCCGCAGCTTTGCGGCTGCGGTTCAGGTACTCGACGTCCTTTTCGTGGACGTCCTTCTTGGTCTCGTCGCCGTGGTAGCGCTGGGTCATCAGCTTCTGGCTCACGGCGGGGTCCACTTGGAGGTAGATCACCCGGTCCGGCGCGGGCAGACCCAGCAGCCGGAACTCGTAATCAAAGAGCCAGTGGAGGAACTCCTCCCACTGCTCCGGTGGCAGCTTGGAGCACTGGTGCACCGCGTTGGAGGTGGTGTACCGGTCCGCGATGAGGATGCCGCCCTCTTCGTAGAACGTTCCCCAGTCGGCCTTGTAGCCCGCATAGCGGTCCACCGCATAAAAGCTGGACGCCGCATAGGCGTTCACATCGTCGGGTTTTTCGCCGAACTGCCCGGCCAGATACATCCGGACCAGCGCGCTGGAGTCGCTCTCGTAGTTTGGGAAGGTGATCTCCCGCACCGGGCGGCCTTCGGCGGAAAGGGACGCGGCCAACCGCTTGGCTTGGGTCGCCTTGCCGCTGCCGTCCAGCCCTTCCAGCACGATCAGTTTTCCCCGGCTCATACGGCTTCCCCCTTCAGCGCGGCGTATTGATCCCGCACCTCGGCGGTCTTGCCGCAGCACATCTTGCCCTCCGGGCAGGGGCCGGACACACAGGCAGGCCCCGCCGTGCGGAACAGATGGGGGGCCACCGGGTAGACCAGCCGCAGCATTTCCTCGGCCAGCGCCCGGATCTCCCACTGGGCGCGGTTACAGCAGCGCAGATGGAAGAAGTTCTGCAGACTGCGGGCGTTCATGGTCACGACCATCTTGGTCTCACAGGCGTTGGGCAGCACGAAGCGGGCGTCCTCGTTGGCCTGTTTGGAAGCCTTGGCGCGGGCCTGTTTTTCGGGCATTCCCTCGGCCATCAGGCGGGCGGTGTGGCCGTCCTCCAGCTTCTGCACAAGGTCGAGGTAGCGCTTGGCGTCCTCGTTCATGCTGGCGATGAAGGCCTCCTTCGCTTCGGGGATGGCCTCGATCTCCGGCGGGATGACGTAGTGGAAATCATCCAAGCGGACGTAGCGCTGGCTCTGGACGCTGAAGGACGCGATGCGGTGGCGGGTGATCTGAGCCAGCAGGGTGCGGCTGACGCCCTCGATGCCAAAGGTGAAGCTGGCGTGCTCGATGGGGCTGGCGTGGCCAAGGTCGCTGAGCATGGTCAGGAACTTGGCGGTCTTCTCCTCAGTCAGGCCGTCCAGCAGGTCGGTGATGTGGGCATCGGAATAGCAGAGCTTGGCCGCCGCCGCCACCACCTTTTCGGGTTCCGGGGTATGTGCGATCAATCGTACCGTCATCATCTGTCATTCCTCCGTGATCTTCACAAGCGGCGCAAAATTTGCCATGGTCTTTTTCACGCCGACCTTTTCAAAGTTGATCTCTACGATCTGGTCGCCCGCTGCGGGCTTGACCTTGAGCACCTTACCGCGGCCAAAGACCTTGTGCTCCACGATGTCCCCCGGCTCGTAGTGCTTGGGGGCGTTGGCGGCGGGTTTCGGAGCCGCCGGTGCTCCTGTAAAGCTGATGGGCTTTGCAGAATTTCTGCTCGTACCTGCGCTGGAATATCCACTGTCAAAGCCGCCGGTGCTGCGGGGGGCCGCGCTGCCGAAGCCGGAGGAAGCGCTCCCCCGCCCGGCGTACTCGGAGCCGAAGCCCCGGCTGCCGCCGTTGTACTCCGAATTCAGGTAACCGGACCGGCTGCCGGAGCTGTAGCCCGAACCGTAGCCGCCGCCGGTTCTGCTGCGGCCCCAGCCGGAAGCGCCGGAATAGCCCGACGCGCCGCCCGGCACCGTGTCGCTGTAGGAAGAACCCCAGCCGCCCATCTGGGAGCGGCGCTCCAAGGCGGGGCTGCGGGTCTCCTCGATGTACTCCGGCTCGATCTCCCGCAGAAAGCGGCTGGGCTCGTTGCGCTGGGTGCGGCCGTAGAGCATCCGGGTCACGCTGTCGGAGATGTAAAGCTCCTGCTTGGCGCGGGTGATGCCGACGTAGGCAAGGCGGCGCTCCTCTTCGAGGTCGGCCTCGGAATATTTGCTCATCTCACTGGGGAAGACGCCTTCCTCCATGCCGATGAGGAAAACGTAGGGGAACTCCAAGCCCTTGGCGGAGTGGATGGTCATCAGCACCACCTGATCGGCGCTCTCGTTGTAGCTGTCGATGTCGCTGATGAGGGCGATATCTTCCAGATATCCTTCCAGCGTGGCGTCTTCGCCGTGCTGGTCGCAGTAGTTTTTCACGTTGTTGACCAACTGGCCGAGGTTCTGCATCCGGTCGGCGGCGTCCTCGTGGCCCTTGGCCACCTCCTGCTCCAGCATAGCCTTGTAGCCGGTCAGCTCAATGACGTCGGACGCGAACTCGTCCAGCGTCCTCGTCTCCAGCGATTCCTGCAATCTCTCGTAGATCTGCCAGAATTTCAACAGCGGCATGATGGAGCGGGACAGCCGCGCATATTGGTCGGCGTGGCTGATGATCTCCAGCATGCTCGTATTCTCCTGCGCGGCCAAGTCGGCGATGACCTCAATGGTCGTATTGCCGATCTTCCGGGCGGGCTCGTTGATGATCCGGCGCAGCCGCACATCGTCGCGGGGGTTCGCCACGATGGACATGTAGGAGTGGATATCCTTGACCTCTTTACGGTCATTGAAGCGCTGGCCGCCTACGATCTTGTGGGGGATGCCCGCGCGGGTGAAATAGCTTTCGATGGGGGCCGACTGAGCGTTCATCCGGTAGAGCACGGCGTGGTCAGCCAGATGTCCGCCTGCTTTCAGGTGCTGGCCGATGACGTCCGCGATGTGCATGGCCTCGTCCTGCTCGTTCTCGGCGGTGTAGACATGGACCTTATCGCCCTCGCCGTTTTTGGTCCAAAGGGTCTTGCCCTTGCGCTCGGTGTTGTGCTGGATGACACAGTTGGCGGCGTTCAGGATGTTGGAAGTGGAGCGATAATTCTGTTCCAGCCGGATGGTCTTGGTGCCCGGATAGATCCGCTCAAAGTTGAGGATGTTCTCGATGGTCGCGCCGCGGAACCGGTAGATGCTCTGGTCATCGTCGCCGACCACACAAATATTCTTTTCCGGCCCGGTGAGCAGACTGACCAGCCGGAACTGGGCCACGCTGGTGTCCTGATACTCGTCCACAAGGAGGTAGCGGTACTTGTTCTGGTAGAACTCCCGCACCTCGTCGTGCTCGGCCAGCAGCTGTACGGTGTGGTAAATGAGGTCGTCGAAGTCAAAGGCTCCGGCATCCTTCAGCTTTTTCTCGTAGGCAGCGTAAACCTTGGCCGCGATGGCACCTTTCGTATCCCGTGCCGGGGTGCGCAGGGCCTCTTCGGGGCTGACGAGCTGATCCTTCCAGCGGCTCATCTGGTTGATGGCGCTCTTCACCGGGAAGAATTTATCGTCGATGCTCAGCTCTTTATAGACCGTTTTCATCACACGCTGGGCGTCGTCGGTGTCGTAGATGGTGAAGCTGCGGGGGTAGCCGATCTGTTCAGCCCAGCGGCGCAGGATCCGCACGCACGCCGAGTGGAAGGTGGAGGCGAACACCTCGTCCCCCTCTTCGCCGCCCAGCATATTCCGCAGACGCTCCTTCAGCTCCCCGGCCGCCTTATTTGTGAAGGTGATGGCCATCACGTTCCAGCTCCGGACGGCGTCCTTGCGGAGCATCCCGTCCAGCCAAGCCGGGGCATCGGTGCCGGTCATGATGGCCATCCGCAGGGCCTTGACGTCCTCTTCGGTCACCTCGCGGGGGGTCCAGCCCGAACCGTGGGCCGAACCGAACCGGATGAGGTTCGCGATGCGGTTGACCAGAACCGTGGTCTTTCCGCTTCCGGCACCGGCCAAGATCAGCAGCGGGCCGTTGGTCGTAAACACCGCCTTGCGCTGCATCTCGTTTAGGCGGCCAAACTGTTTTTCAATGTAGGTATCGCGCAGGGCACAAAATTCCTGCTTGAGATCTGTTGCCATTGTTTCACCTGTTCTTTTGCTATTTTCGCATGAATCACTAAGGTATAGTATATCACATTTGCGGCTCATTGCACAGGGTTTCCAGCATAAAAAACCGCCCGTCCGCGGCAGTTGCCAGCAGACAGGCGGTTTAAGATTTTTTATTGGAGGATCACGCTTAGCCGAAGATGTTGATCAGGATACCAGCAGCAACGGCGGAGCCGATAACGCCAGCGACGTTGGGGCCCATGGCGTGCATCAGCAGGAAGTTGGAGGGGTTCTCGCTCTGGCCCACCTTCTGAGAAACACGGGCAGCCATAGGAACGGCGGAAACACCGGCGGAACCGATCAGCGGGTTGACCTGACCACCGGTCAGGGCATACATGACCTTGCCGCACAGCACACCGGCTGCGGTGCCGAAGGAGAATGCGATCAGGCCCAGCACGATGATGAACAGGGTGCGGGTGTTCAGGAAGGTGTTGGCAGAAGTGGTGCAGCCAACGGAGAGGGCAAGGAAGATGGTGATGATGTTCATCAGCTCATTGCCAGCGGTCTTCTGGATACGATCCACAACACCGGATTCCTTCATCAGGTTGCCCAGCATCAGCATACCGACCAGAACGGCGGCATCTGGGACGATCAGGGAGACGATGATGGTAACCATGATGGGGAAGATGATCCTCTCGGTCTTGGTCACGGCACGCAGCTGCTTCATGACGACGGTGCGCTCTTTCTTGGTGGTCAGCGCCTTCATGATGGGCGGCTGGATGACAGGCACCAGCGCCATGTAGCTGTAGGCCGCCACGGCGATACTGCCCAGCAGCTCAGGAGCCAGACGGGAGGTAACGAAGATGGCGGTCGGGCCGTCGGCACCGCCGATGATGGCGATGGCAGCGGACTGCTTCTGGGTGAAGTCCACCAGACCGGTAGCGGCCAGCAGACGGGCGCCCATGTAAGTACCGAAGATGCCGAACTGAGCGGCAGCGCCCAGCAGCAGGCTCTTGGGGTTGGAGATCAGGGGAGCGAAGTCGGTCATGGTGCCGATGCCGAGGAAGATCAGCGGCGGGTAGATGCCCAGCTTAACGCCCATGTAGAGCATATCGGCCAGACCGCCGTTGTTCAGGATCTCGACCCACATCGGGTGTTCCAGACCATCGCCGACGAAGTACTGCATGTGGATGATACCGCTGCCGGGCAGGTTGGCAAGGATCATGCCGAATGCCATGGGCAGCAGGATCAGGGGCTCATATTCTTTCACAATGGCCAGATACAGCAAGAAGCAGCCGACGCAGATCATGATTGCGTACAGCCAGCCGCCCGGCTCGCCGAACCGTGCGAAGCCGGAGCTTTGGAAAATACCGACCAGAGTATTGATAAACTGTGTCATGTTCTTCCTCCTGTGTTAAAAAGGTGCGGTGGTGTCATTTACACCGGCCTTGCTCCAGCCATTGCGGCTGCGGCGCACGGCCTTGAGGGTGTACTTGCCATTGCCCATGGCGTGAATGGCTGCCATGATCGCGGCAACCACATCACCGGGGATACCCTCCTCCACCACAGGAGCGGGTGCTGCCTGCTGCACGGGGGCTGCAGGCTTTGCCTCAGGGGCCTTTGGCACAGCCGCCTTTGCTGCAGCCTTCTTCACGTTCATGCCGTCGAAAATCTTGCCCTCCAGCGTGACGATCGCCATCAGCAGGACAAGGATCGCAAACACCAGAACGATACCGGTTATCGTGATAACCACATCCGAACCCAAATTCATGGTCTTCCTCCTAGTCATTTATTGTTTCGCAGCCGGGGCACGACCCCCACCCGCAAAAAACCGATTTGAAATCATTATACAATATTTTCCGGCCCGATTCAACAACTATGAACAAAAATCATCACAATTTTTTCCAAATCGTGAAGAGCCGCTTCCCTGTTCCGGCCCCTCAGCGGCGGCCGATGCGGGGGGTAGCGTCGGTGAAGCCAGTCTCCAGCTTATCCCGCACACCAAGGCTCATGGCCGTGCCCAGCGCCACGCAGTTGACGGGGTCGGGCGAGACTTCGACGTTGACCTTCAACTCTTGGCTCAGGTACTCCGGCAGACCGTGGAGCTGTGCGCCGCCGCCGGTCAGCACCACGCCGTTGCGGAAGATATCGCCCGCCAGCTCCGGCGGGGTCTTTTCCAGCACCTGATGGGCGGCGGTGCCGATCTGCTCGCTCAGCATCATGACCGGCTCGTACAGATCGCTGGTGGAGACGTTCACCCGGATGGGCAGACCGGTCAGCAGACTGCGGCCCTTGATCTCCATCGTCTCGTTGAAATCCGCTTTCTGGGGGCAGCACGCCACGTTCTTTTTCAGCTGCTCGGCGGTGCGCTGGCCGATGGCAATGCTGAATTTGTTGCGCACATGCTTCAAAATTTCATCGTCGTAGTGGTTGCCCGCCACCCGGACGCTGGTGGCCTTGACCTTGCCGCCAAGGCTCAGCACGGCGATATCGGTGGTGCCGCCGCCGATGTCGATGATCATCCGGCCATCGGGCTGGGTGATGTCGATGCCGGAGCCGAGGGCCGCAGCGATGGGCTCGTCGATCAGGTAGACCTGCCGGGCACCGGCGGCCATGACGGCCTCCACCACGGCGTCGCTCTCGATGCCGGTGATGGCGGCGGGCACGCAGACCGCCACGCGGGGCTTGACCATGTGGGAGCTATACACCTGATTGACGAAGCGGCAGATCAGCTCGCGGGTCATGGTGTGGTCGCTGATGACGCCGTCCTTCAGCGGGAAGATGGCGGAAATATAGTTGGGGGTGCGGCCCACCATGGCCAGCGCCTTGTCGCCCACCTCCAGCACCGAGTTCTTGCGGGTATCCACCGCCACCACGCTGGGCTGGTTGAGCACGACGCCCGTACCCTCCTGCGCGATGATGATGGTCGTGGTGCCGAGGTCGATACCGATATCATTCTGTGCCATAATGCGTTGTTCCTTTCTCTGCTTCCCCTAGTTCGTTTTGTATGGGCAACGCCCGCTGCGGGGCGTGATCTCAAATCATCTTATTATAACACAACGGTCACACTTTTTCCACTGCAACTTGCTCCGGCGGAATGGCTTGCTGTAGTAGCGCACACAGCCCGCTGTACCGCAGGTTCTGGCGCACATTGCCCATCATCCGGTTCACGACATCCCGCCGCCCGGTGACGATACACAATTTGCGTGCGCGGGTGACGCCGGTGTAGAACAGGTTCCGGTAGCACAGCCGGGGCGGCACCTGCGCCACCGGCAGCACCACCGCCGGGAACTCGCTGCCCTGACTTTTGTGCACCGTGATGGCGTAGGCGATCTCCAGCTCGTTCAGGTTCTCGGCCGGGTAAAGCAGCCGCCGGTCATCCATCCGCACCACCATGGACCGTTCCCGCGTGTTGATGGACTCCACGATGCCGATGTCGCCGTTGTAAGCGCCCACGCCCTGTTCCCCGCCGATGCGCTGCCAGACGATCTCATAATTGTTGCGCACCTGCATCACTTTATCCCCCACCCGGAAGACGCGGGCTGCGCTTTGCAATTGGGGTCTGCCCTTCTGTTCCGGGTTGAGCAGGTTCTGCAATTCCACATTCAGCGCCTGTGTGCCGGTGGGGCCGAGCTTGGTCGGACAGAGCACTTGGATGTCCTTGATGGGGTCGAAGCCGTAGCTGCGGGGCAGCCGGGTGGTGACAAGGTCACAGACCAGTTTCTGCGCCGCCTCGCCGTCCGACTCCAAGAAGAAGAAGTCGTCAGTCTTGCCGCCCTTCTGAAGCGGCTCGCTGGAAATGATGTGGTGAGCGTTCTCCACGATGAGGCTCCGCTTGGCCTGACGGAAGATCTCGTTCAGGCAGACGGTGGGCACCAGCTTGGAGCGGATGACCTCCCCCAGAATGTTTCCGGGGCCGACGCTGGGCAGCTGGTCGGCGTCGCCCACCATGATGATGCGGCAGCTATACCGCAGCGCCGTGATGAGGGCCTGAAACAGCTTGACGTCCACCATGCTCATCTCGTCGAGGATGACCACATCGCACTTGAGCAGGTTCTTGTCGTTGTGGATGAAGCTGACCACGCCGCCGGTGTAGTCCACTTCCAGCAGCCGGTGGATGGTGGAGGCCTTCCGGCCCGTCAGCTCGCTCAGCCGCTTGGCCGCGCGGCCCGTGGGGGCGCAGAGAGCCACCCGCTCCGCCTGATGCTCCAGCAGCTGCAAGATGGCGTTGACGGTGGTGGTCTTGCCGGTGCCGGGGCCGCCGGTCAGTACAAGGCAGTTCTCGGTCATGGCCTTGCGGATGGCTTCCTTTTGGAGCGGCGCATAGGCGAAGCCCTGCGTCAGCTCCAAGACCTGAATGTTCCGGTCAAGGTCGCAGACGGGGTTCTTGCCCCGCCGGGTCAGCAGAGCCAGCCGGTCGGCAATATCCTGTTCCGCCGCCAGCAGGTCTGGCAGATAAACATACGGTGTGCCGTCAAACATCCGAACACAGAGTTCCTCGGTCTCAAGGCAGCGGTCCAGCGCGGCCGCCAGCTTTTCCGGCGGCTGGTGGATGAAATTGGACGCCGTGTCCAGCAATTGTGCGCGGGGCAGACAGGTGTGGCCGTTGCCCGCGTTATGGCGCAGGGTGCGCAGCAGGGCCGCTTCCAGCCGCTGTGCGCAGTCCCCTTCCATATGGTAATACTGGGCGATGCTGTCGGCGTGGCGGAAGTCGAGCTGCAATGGCTCGCCGCAGAGCAGGTAGGGGTTCGAGGAAATGGCGTTCATGGCGCCGGGGCCGAAGACCCGGAAGACTTCCATGGCGCGGCGGGGGCTGATCTCGAACTGGGCGAGGTAGGCGATGAGTTCCCGCATCCCGAACATCCGCTTGAACTCCTGCTGGATGCGGTCGGCCTTGTCCGCCGAGATGCCGGGGATGGTGACCAGCTGAGCCGGGTCGTTCGCGATAATTTCCAGCGCCTGTGCGCCGAATTTGTCGATGATCTTGTTGGCTGTCCGGGCTCCGATGTAGGGCAGCGACCCGCTGGCAAGGAAGGCGTAGACGGCCTCCAAATCCTTGGGCATGTCGGTCTCGCACTCCTGCGCGTGGAACTGGCGGCCATAGGCAGCGTGGTTCTCGTACTTGCCGCGGCAGACGACGCTCTCGCCCGCGTGCAGCTCCCCCACCACGCCGCAGACCACCGTGAGCACCCCGCCGCCGGAGATCTCAAAGACGGTGTAGCCCGTGTCCGTATTCTCGTAGATGATGTCCTCGACCGTGCCCTCGATCTGTTCCAGTTCCTGTTCCATCGGCTCCACCGCCCTTTCTGTGACATAAGTGATTTTAGTATAATATAAAAGGAAGCGTTTTGCAACGCATCGTGTGCAAAACGCTCCCTTTTGTATTTATAGGTTTGCGTGGGGCGTCAGCTTCTCCTTTTGCAGCCGTCGATAGACCACGATGTAGGCGGGGATGAGGAAGAAACAGGCGAAGAACCACGCCACCGGGTTCGCGATGCAGGCGGCAAAATAACCCCACAGCGGCACGAACAGGAAGCCCACCAGCGCGCGGGCCACCATCTCGGCCACACCGGCGAACATGGCAAGGCTGGAATAGCCCAGACCCTGAATGGTGTACCGGTAGATGATGAGGACCGCCAGCGGGATATAGAAGACGCTGTTCCAGAAGATGAAGCTCTGGGCGTTGGCCATGATCTCGGTCTGGTCGCCCTCAAGGAAGAGGCCGATCAGGGGCTTATCCAGCACCCGCAGGATCAGGAAGGAGGCCACGCTGTAGACGCAGCCGATGCCCAGCGCCGTGTTGACGCCCTTGTTCACGCGGCCAAGGTCGTGGGCACCCATGTTCTGACTGGCGTAAGTGGTCATGGCCGTGCCGATGCTCTCCAGCGGGACGGACAGGAAGGAGGCCGCCTTGCCGCCGGCGGTCTGGGCCGCCACGATGTCGCTGCCCAAGCCGTTGACCGCACCTTGCAAAAGCACACTGCCGATGGCGGTGATGCTGCACTGCAAGCCCATGGGGATGCCCATATTGCAGAGCTTGGCACAGTGCCTCTTGCTCAGCTTGCCCTCTTCCTTCGACCAGCGCAGCTCACCGTAATGCTTGAGGATGTAGAACAGACTGCCAATGCCCGCCACGGCCTGACTGAAGACCGTCGCGAAGGCCGCGCCGAAGGCCCCCATCTTGAACACGATGATGCACAGCAGATCCAGCCCGATGTTCAAAACGCTTGCCACCAGCAGGAAATACAGCGGGCGCTTGCTGTCGCCGAGGGCACGCATCAAGGCGCTGGTCATGTTGTACAGCAGGGTGAACGGGATGCCCACAAAGATGGTGCGGATGTAAATATCCGCCAGATCAATGATGTTATCCGGCGTGTTGGTCCACACAAGGATGGAGCGGGTCATGGCCACCGTGGCCACGGTGAGCACGGCGGCGAAGAACACCGACAGCCAGACCGCGTTGGCGGTGTAGCGGCGCATCTCGCGGTAGTCCTTCGCGCCGAAGGCCCACGAGATCGGGATGGAAAAGCCGCACGCGATGCCGTTGACGAAGCCCAGCACCAGATAGTTCAGGCCGCCCACGCTGCCGACCGCCGCCAGCGCTTCCACGCCGACGAACCGGCCCACAATGATGGTATCGGCCAGATTGTAGAACTGCTGGAACAGGCTGCCCAGCATCAGCGGCACCGCGAAAGCGAGGAGCAGCTTCAGCGGGCTGCCCTGTGTCATATCTTTTGTCATGTCAGCGCCCTCCTTTGGGAGTCATCAAAAGGCAGAAAAAAAGATTTTTCACCGACAAAAACGTCCTGCCGGAAAAGGGGCAGGACGTTGTGGGATTCACGAATGTGATTATAACAGATTACAGGTTTTTTTCAAGCGTCTTCTTTTGATAAGCTTCACTAAAAAATTGATGCAAAAATTAGTGATTCTGCGCATGACCGTTCACCGAGCCAGTTGACGGCAGACATTCACGGCGTCATCGACGTGGTAAGGCTCGGTGTTGTGGTTTCCCTGCGCCCCCGCCGTGACCATGAGATAGGTCTTCCCTTTCACTTCCGCCGCGCTGGCAAGGCAGAGCCCGGCGGCGCTGGTATAGCCCGTTTTGCCGCCCAGAAATTTTCCCCGGCGCAGCTCCGTGCCGTCCAGTTCGCTCCAAAACATGCTCTCCATCGTAAAGCCGTCCGGGTGCAGATTCGTGGGCGGCACGGTGTAGCGGGCTGTTGCGAAGATCGTACGGAACATCTCATTCTGCATCGACGCCCGCAGCAGCCGGGCCATATCCCGCGCGGTGGAAACATGCTCCGGGTCGTGCAGACCGGTGGAGTTGCAGAAGTGGGTGGATGCCATCCCCAGCGCAGCGGCCTTTTGGTTCATCGAGGCCACGAATGCTTCCTCCGAACCGCTCACTTCCCGCGCCAGCGCCTCGCAGCACTCCGCGCCGGAGGGCAGGAGCGCACCGTATAACAGGTCCCGCACGGTGGCCGTCTCACCGGGCAGAAAGCCCGCCATCGATGCGCCCTCGGCCCGCAATTCCGGGAAGATGTCCTCCGGCAGCGTCACCGGTGTATCCAAGTCGGGGTTTGCTTCGAGGACGAGCAGTGCCGTCATCACCTTAGTCATGGACGCCGGATAGATGGACGCATCCGCGTTTTTTGCGGCCAGCACTTCCCCGCTGTCCGCGTCCATCAGAACCGCTTCAGGGCTGATGAGTCCTTCCAGACTGACCCGCCGGGGCCAGAACAACAGCAGCGCCAGCAAAATCAGCAGAAAAATCAGCCACCGCCGCCGCGTGCGGCGCTTTTGCGCAGAACGTCTCCGTTTCATAGAACACACATCCTTTCGCTCTATAAAACGGTGCAAAACGCCCTTTTACTGCATGGAGCACAAAAATCCGCGATTCCCCGCACGCCCCCTTCTTGGCCGAAGCGCCAATTTTTGCCGATGCGGCCAGCAAGGCAGGGTATCATAGAGGGGCATGAAATTCATACTTTTTTGCCGGAACAATGATGGACAGAACCATGCTTCCAAGATATAGCGCCCAAATCACCCAGCCGAGCTCCACGCCGACCCGTTTCCCGATCCATGTTCCGACCGCAAACAGCGGCGGCATGGCCAGTGCGGTGACGACCGTCCAGATCCGTGCCCACCGCAAAATGATCGGCCAGTTATGATTGTTGAAATAGACTCCCGGAATATTCATCCGGAACGCACCCTGCACAATGTAATTGATGCGGTTTTCATCATAGTAGCTTGGAAGAACTTCCTCTGTAAAAAAATAGTATGCTCCGAAAAAGAACCCGAAAAAGCAGCTGACCCACAACAGCGTTCCCATTTTTTCAGACACCCATCCCAGATTCCAGACGGCCAGCGCTTCCACCGCGCCCAGCACGTTGCAGACCAGATACACCGGCAGGTATTTTTTCACTCGTCCACGCCGGACTTCCACCGGCTCCTTGGGGATGGTCAGCGCCTTTTTGACCAGCGCTTCCACCTCATTGGCTGGGAGCTGCTGCTCCTCCAGCCGCCGACCTTCCAACAACTCCGTCACCGAAATTCCCAGCAGTTCGGCCAGCGGCAGGAGCAGGGAGACGTCCGGCACGCTCAGCCCCCGCTCCCACTTACTGACGGCCTTATCTGAAACGTACAGCCGCTCCGCAAGGTCCTTCTGCGTCCAGCCCTTTTCCCGCCGCAATTGCGCAAGAAATGATCCAAACGCTTGCTTGTTCAGCTCAAAGTTCTGCTGTTCCACATTGCTGCCCCCTTTGTCCGGTTTTGTTGGTACCAGTGTAGCAAAACCGCGCCTAAACCGCAACCGACCAGTAGTAGAATCCACGAAAAGACGCAAAACCGCCCCCGGAAAGGCAACCTCTCCGGGGGCAGATGCGGTCATTCAGAATAGTGTGCAAGGAACTGCTTTGTGCGCTCCTCTTTGGGGTGGTCGATGAGCTCTTTGGCAGGGCCCTCTTCCACCACCACGCCGCCATCCATGAAGAGGATGCGGTCCGCCACATCGCGGGCGAAGTGCATCTCGTGGGTGACGATGATCATGGTGGTCTTGCGGTCGGCAAGGTCCCGCAGGACGCGCAGGACTTCACCGGTCAGCTCCGGGTCAAGGGCCGAGGTCGGTTCGTCGAAGCAGAGGATGTCCGGGTGGAGAGCCAGCGCGCGGGCAATGGCTACCCGCTGCTGCTGGCCGCCGGAGAGCTGGTGCGGGTAGTGGTTCGCCCGCTCGGACAGGCCCATCTGGCCCAGCAGCTCCTTTGCCTGCTGCTCCAGCTCGGCGTGGATGGCCTTTTTGTTGACCTTGTAGTCCGGGCGCTCCTTCGCCAGCAGCTCCCCCGCCAGCATCACGTTTTGCAGGGCGGTGTACTGCGGGAAGAGGTTGAAGTTCTGGAACACCAAGCCGAAGTGGAGCCGCTTTTTTCGGATCTCGCTCTCCTTCTGGGTAGCGGGATCGGCGGCGTCCCACATGGTCTCGCCGTTCACCTTGATGACGCCGGTATCCGGGCGCTCCAAGAAGTTCAGGCAGCGCAGCAGCGTCGTTTTACCGGAACCCGACGAGCCGATGATGGCCAGCGCCTCGCCTTTTTCCAAGGTCAGAGAGATGTCCTTCAGGACATGGGTCTCCTCAAAATTTTTCCCGATGCCGGAGGCTTCGAGCAATGCCATAATATCGTTCCTCCTTAGCAGCGGAAATAATCGAGCTTTTTCTCAAGCCAGTTGAACAGGATGGTCAGCACGCCCACGAAGACGAGGAAGAAGATGGCCGTGGAGAACAGCGGCCAGATCAGGCCCTTGGCGCTGTACTCCTTCGCCATCATGATGATCTCCTTGTTGGCGATGGTGTTGGCCAGCGAGGTATCCTTGACGAGGGTGATGATCTCGTTGCCCATGGGGGGCAGGATGCGCTTGATCACTTGTAATAAGGTCACCTTGAAGAAGATCTGGGGCTTGGTCATGCCCAGCACCTGCCCGGCCTCGGTCTGGCCCTTGGGCACAGCCTCGATGCCGCCGCGGTAGATCTCCGAGAAGTAGCACGCATAGTTGATGACAAAGGCCACCACCGCTGCCACCATCCGCCCGCCGGAGCCGGTAGGCCACGGGTTCGTCATGCCCAGCAGACCGGGGCCGAGGTAGATGACGATGATCTGCAGCATCAGCGGGGTGCCGCGGATGATCCAGACGAAGGTCTTGACCACAGCCGACAGGGGCTTGCAGCGGCTCATGGAGCCAAAGGCCACCACAAGGCCCAGCGGCAGCGCGAACAGCAGCGTCAGCGCAAAAAGCTCACAGTTGAGCAGGAACGCGCCGGAAAGGCGCTCAAGAATCACAGACACAAAAACACACCTATCCATCAGTTTTTTCGACGGCAGAACTCCCCCAGTCTGCTTCGCAGCCAGCCCTCTCCCAGAGAAAGACTCCCCCGGCCGGGGGAGGTGGCACGATCGTGCCAGAAGGGGACCGTGGCATCGCGCAGCGATGACGGAAGGAGTTTTTTTACTTAGTCGGCCAGCGTCAGCTCGTACTTTTCAGCCAGAGCGCCGAGGGTGCCGTCGGCTTTCAGTTCATCGAAGGCCTCGTTGACGGCCTCGGCGGCGTCGCTGCCCTTGCGGAAGGCCACGCCGTATTCCTCGGCGTTCAGCTCGTCCACGATCTTCAGGCCGGCATAGTCGGTGCCCTCGCCGATCATGGCGTTGGCCAGCGTCATATCCAGAACCGCAGCGTCGGCGGTACCGGCGGCAACCTCCATCAGGCAGTCGGTCTGGACGTTCTTGGCGATATAATCGGCCTGTGCCAGATTCTCGTCGCCCTCGATGGCGGCCTCACCGGCGGAACCGGCCTCGGCGACCACGGTCTTGCCCACAAGGTCGGCGGTAGAAGAATACTCCGTGCCGTCCTTCACGATCACGACCTGCGCGTTCTTGGCGTAGGGCTTGGTGGTGGCGGCGTTCGCCTTGATGTCATCGGTCAGGGTCAGGCCGTTCCAGATGCAGTCGATGCTCTTGGCGTCCAGCTCCACGACCTTGGTATCCCAGTTGATCTCCACGAACTCCGGCTCAACGCCCAGCTTCTCGCAGACGGCGGTAGCCAGCTCGGTATCGAAACCGGTGAAAGTGCCGTTGTCGTCGGTATAGTTCATCGGCTCATACACGGTGTAGCCGATGACCATCTTGCCGTTGCCCTTGATGTAATCGAGGTCGCTGTCTGCCGAAGCGGAAGCAGCGGCCCCCGCCGCAGATGCGGAAGCCGAAGCTGCCGTGGAAGTGGAAGCGGCACCGCCGCAGGCTGCAAGGCCCAGTGCCAGCGCACCGGCCACCATCATCGAAAGAATGCGTTTCATCTTCATCCCAAAAGCCCTCCTCAACGAGCTTATTTTATTGCTTTATCATGCTAAAGAGCTAAATCGTGACTATAGAATAGCGCGTTTTGCCGCGTTTGGCAAGAGGAAAACAGGATTTTTCGCAGAATGCCGGAAGACGTCTGCCTTTCGGCGCTCTTTCTGGGCGTTTTGCGCAAAAAAGCTGTTGCGGAACTCCCTCCGTCATCGCTGACGCGATGCCACCTCCCTCAATGAGGGAGGCTTTCACAGCTAACCGTTACGCCAAGGCTCCCTCCGAGAGGGAGCTGGCACGGCGAAGCCGTGACTGAGGGAGTTTTGCAACAGCCCGATTTTCTTTTGCTCGTCTTCGCTCAGTTGACCGCCGCCATAGCGTCCAGAGCGGCTTTCTGCAGGTCCTCAATCGAAATCGTGCAGAGGGCCATCAGGTCGGCGTCCGAGCCGTCGGAGGGGATGTCGGCCACCTCGGCGCGGGTCTTGCCCTTGAGGTAGCCGCAGAAGCCCTCGCTGTGCTCATACCACTCCTTGTCGATGGAAGAGGCCCCCCGCATCCCGTAGCGGTCGCCCTGTTCAAGCTTGGTCTCCACCATGTCCGGGGCCTTGATGCCGCCGTCGGACATCACGGTGAGGGCCGGTTCGGCCATGTCGGCCACGGCGCTGGTCACGCGGCCGTCGGCGTCCAGCGTCACGGCCACCATGCTCACGTCGATCCCCGCATTCACGTCCTTGTCATCGGTGGCGGTCACATCCGAAGTCGCATTCACGGCCTCAATGCCCAGCGAGACCCGGTCTCCCTTGGCCGCGCCCAGCACCTTGGCGCTGCTGCACGCTTTCGAGATGGCATCCCGGTAGCGGTCCACTGCAATGGTGCACCCGGACAGCAGATCCGGGTCCGTCCCCCTGCCGTCGTTGTCCAGTTTCAGCATGGACACCTCTTCCGGCGTTTTGCCGACGAGGTAATCCGCAAAGGCATCGGCCTGTTCTGCCCAGCCCTTTTTCAGGGAGGACGCCGCCGCCAGCGGGTAGTCGTCCCCTTTCTGGCGCTTGGTGCGGTAATCCTTGGGTAGGTTCACAGCGCCGTCGCCACCCGCAGAAAAGGTAGTTTCCAGCTCATCCAGCTTCACGCCGGAAATTTTCCCGTCGCCATCCAGCAGCACCGCCGCCGCCACCAACTCGATGCTCCCGGTGCGGTCCTCTTCCGATGCCTCGGTGATGACGCCGAGGCCGGTCTTCCACGCCGCCGTTGTCTGGGAGGCCGAGCTGCTCCCGCCGACCGCCCCGCTCATGCTGCCGGAACCCGACGACCCTGCATTGTTTTTCCCACAGGAAGTCAACAGCAGCGCCGCCGCCAGCGCACAGCCCCAAAGAACCCTTGGTTTTCTCATAGATACGCTTCCTTTCCGGATAGGTTTAGGAATAGTATGCTCTATGATTTGCTTTTTATTATAGTGTCTTCATTCTAGGATACGTTTTTCTTCATACAACCTCTCCGTCATTGCTTCGCAATGCCACCTCCCCTTGTAGGGGAGGCTTTGGCAAAGAGGTGAACTTTCTCGTTATGCCAAGGGCTCCCCTGCTAGGGGAGCTGGCGAGCCGTAGGCGAGACTGAGAGGTTGTACAAAGGGGTGCCTCCCCTACATCAGCGGGCTGAGCAGCCGCAGTACACTATCCAACAGGGTGCCGACGAGGGAGGTGCGGCAGTCGGAGAGGCTCACTTCGCGGCACCGGGGGAGCGTGGCCAGCACATCGTCCCGCAGGGCGATGACCTGACTGTTGTTGTAGAGCAGTGCCCCACACTCGAAGTGCAGAAACAGGCTGCGGTAGTCCATGTTGATGCTGCCCACCACCGCCAGATGGTCATCGCTGACGTAGCACTTCGAATGGAGGAAGCCGGGGGCAAACTCATAAATGCGCACCCCCGCCCGGAGCAGCGGCACATAGTAGGACCGGCTCAGCCGGAACACCAGCTTTTTGTCCGGGATGCCGGGCAGAACCAGCCGGACATCTACCCCGCGCTTGGCCGCATTTTTCAGCGCATCGAGCATTTCTTCGCCCACCGCAAGGTAAGGCGTATAGATGTAGATATACTGCTGTGCTTGGTTCAGGATGTTCAGGTAGACCGTCTCCGCCAGCGGCTCTTCGTCCAGCGGGCTGTCCGCGTAAGGCTGCACGATGCCGTCCGAGGTTTCGGGCAGCTTTGTGGGCGCAAAGGGAGCGTAATCCGTTTCCTGCGGGCGGAAGGCATTCCAGCTGTTGAGGAACATGACCGTAAAGTTCCAGACCGCCGCCCCTTCCAGCCGGATGGCGGCGTCCTTCCAGTAGCCGAACCGGCGCTCGGCGTTGATATATTCATCGGCAAGGTTGACGCCGCCCGTGTAGGCAATGTTGCCGTCGATGACCGCGATCTTCCGGTGGTCGCGGTGGTTCATGACCAGCGACACCAGCGGCACCACCGGGTTGAAGGGGATGCAGCGGATGCGGCTGCGCTCCATCCGAACAATGAAATCCGTCGGCAGCCCCAGCAGACTTCCGAAATCATCGTAGATGAGCCGGACGTCCACCCCCGCGGCGGCTTTCCGCTTGAGGATGGTCTCCACGCCGTCCCACATGATGCCGGTCTTAACGATGAAAAATTCCAGAAAGATGAACTTTTCCGCCCTTTCGAGGTCGGCCAGCAGTTTGGGGTACATGGCCTCGCCGCTGGGGAAATATTCCGCGTCCGTGTGCTTCCACGCCGGGTAGGGGCCGTATTTTTCCACGTAGCGGCTCAGGTTTTTGGCCGACCGTTCCAGCGTGTCGGTCTGGTCCTCCTGCGGGGCAAGGTCGGCGGTGTGAGCCCGTTCCACCTTCTGCATCCGGGTGCGCAGCCCCTTGGCCGGGGCCTTATTGCCAAAGGCGAGGTAAAGCGCGCCGCCCAGCAGCGGCAGCAGCCCGATCAAAACGATCCAGCCGATCTTGTAAGCGCTGTTTTCGTCCTTCCGGACAAGGTACAGCACGATGCAGATGCTCAGCGCCTTCAGCAGACCGTTCAGCCAGACCCGGCCCGTGGTGAAAGCCCAGAACGCCCACAGCAGCCACGCCGCCTGCAAAAGCACCAGTGCAATGGTGACGGTGGCCCGATTGATGACCCGGCTGAAAAATTTGATGAATGGCATTCTGAACACGCTGTACCCCTCCCCTGCCGCCCTGCGGCTCTTATGATGGAGATAGTATAGCGCAGCTTGGCTCGGTTTGCAAGGCGGCTTTCTTACGCCTCTGCGTCCTCATACCCAACCAGCAGTCCGCCCAGCTCAGCGTAGTAGCTGCACAGGCCGCCGCAGGGGTTCACAACGACCTGTGCGCCCTCGAAAACCGCCTCGATCATATGCTTGAGGCGCTCGGCGGCGGCGGGGTTGCCGCAGTGGGAGACGATCACCCGGCCGCCGGCATAGCCGTGCTCCTTGAGTTCCAGCACGATGCGTTCCAGTGCGCCGTGCTCCCCCCGCGTTTTGCAAATAACGTCCAACTCTCCCGCCGCGCTGGCCTGGCCAATGACCCGGATACCCAGCATCCGCGCCACAGCGGCGACGGCGGGCTTCACCCGGCCATTGCGGGCCAGATTCGCCAGCGATTCCAGCGAGAAGAGCAGATGCGTGTGCTCGTGGTAGCGGAGCATCTCCGCACAGATGGCGTCGAAGTCCTTCCCAGCCGCCAGCTCGTCCCGCAGGTGCTCGGCCAGAAGCTGCTGCTCCGGGCCGGTGGACAGGCTGTCCAGCACGAAGACCCGCTTGCCGGGGTGCTCCTGCTGGTATTCTTCTGCCGCCAACTGGGCCGCATTGTAGCAGCCGGACAGGGTACCCGTGATGGTGATGGCATACACCTCGTCGGCTCCCTCGAAAGCCTCCAGCCAGTCGCTGACGTTCGGGCAGGAGGTGGAGGTCTTTCCTTTGTAAGTGCGCAGGGTCGTTGCCATGCCCACAGCGTCCAGCGTGCCGTCGTCGCGGTACTCCTCATGGTCGGTGATGATCTTCAGCGGGACACAGGCGAAGTCCACGCCCTCCAGCGCATACAGGTTTGCGGCGGAGTCCACAACGATCTTGGTCTTCATAAGCGATCTCTCCCTTTCAGCGGCCGGATGCGCCGCCACGTCTTCATGGTTGTCGGAGACATGATATCAGTTTTTCAAAAACCTGTCAACTGTTTTTGCAAATTCTTTCAAAAGATTTCACACACCTGTTGACCTTGCTGGAAAAATACGCTATACTATCCGCATGAAAAAAGAATCGAACCGCCGCATTGCGGCCTGTGCCGTGGATTTTGCCCTGCCCCGGTACGAGGAGCTGCCTTCCGTTGGGCTGTATCTCGACCAGACCGTTCAGTTCGTCAACGGGTATTTTCGTTCGTTTCAAGGGGTGGAGCTCACCGCCTCCATGGTGAGCAACTATGTCAAGAAAGGGATCATCAGCCACCCCGTCAAGAAAAAATACACCCGCGAGCAGCTGGCCAGCCTGATCTACATCGTCGTCTCCAAAACCGTCCTCTCGATGGAAAACATCGACACCCTGTTCAAAATGCAGCGGCAGCACTTCTCCGCCGCACAGGCTTACGATTATTTCTGCGATGAGCTGGAAAACTGTCTGCCCTACGTCTTCGGCCTGCGCCACACCATCCGGGACCTTGCCGAAGACGCCGGGGAGGAAAAGCTGCTGCTCCGCAGCACCATCATCTCCGCCGCCAACAAGATGTATCTGGACTGTGCCTTCGCCGTCATGCGGCAGGAGGAAGCCCTTTGGCCGGGCATTCTCGCCGACCTCGCCTGAGGACGCCGTGTTCAATGAATAAAAAGAGGCTGCTGCACGTTCGACTAAAACGACGTGCAACAGCCTCTTTTACATTATAAAAGCAGACGACCACTCAGAACAGATCGAGCATGTTGTCCAGATAGACAGCCTCCCGGACGTGGAGCTGGTATTCCGGTTTGGTCAGATAGTGGAGCAGAAACTCCAAGATCAGGGCGCTGCCAAGGCCGCGGCCCTCGATCTTGAACTGCGAAAAGCCCATGGGCAGGTAGCAGTCCCGGATGTCCTCCACGCCGATGAAGCTGGGGCTTGCCATCGCCTTGGAGAAGCGGTAGCCCTCTGCCGCCTTCGGCGCGGCACAGCGGTGATCCGGGCAGGGCTCACCGAGGTTTTTGCGGCTGACATTCTCATAGCACCGTTTCCGTTCGGTGCAGCCGACCCAGCAGCACTCGTTGCAGAGAAACTCCACCTTGTCCTTCAGCGTCTGCGGCAGAGCGTCCAACTCCGAAAAGGCTTTATTTAAGCGGAAATCCGGCACGACATAGCGGAACTCCTCCCGCTGCAACTCCTGCAAAAGCTGGGGAAACTCCGTCAGTACCTTGGTGGTGGAGGAGACGAAGTACAGCGCCGGATAGGTCCGTTTCAGGTAATCCAGCAGCAATTCCGAGTGGACGATGACGCCGCTTTGCACCCCGCCGCCGGCCGCGAACCGGGCGCAAAGGGCATTGCACTTCGGGTCGGCAAGGTGCTCTTCCCGCAGCAGAGAGTTGCTGAATGTCAGGCGGGCGGAGATGCCGTACTCCTGCGTCAAAGCAAAGACCTCGCCGGGGTCGGCGCTACCGAAGCCGGTGCGTCCCCCGCCCCAGATGCAGTCCGACGGGGCACCGTAGAGGGAACCGATCTCGCACCAATCGTAAAAATACTCCCGATGGGTGCGGAACAACGGCAGAAAGACGCGGTACAGCTCATAAAACTCGAACAGGCCGGGCAGATGATAATACGCCGTGTGCTTCATGGCCGGATCACAGGTACGCGACCGTCTCCGACAGCGGCTTTCTGGAAGCGTGGTTGGGCAAGGGCTTGGTGCCCTCGGCGGCGTAGCCAAGGTCGAGGATCATCAGGATCTCCTCGTTCTCCGGCAGCCCCAGCGCCTCGGCCAGTTTGTCCGGGTCGAAGAAGTTCAGCCAGCAGCTGTCTACCCCCTCGTTGGCGGCGGCCAGCATCAGGTGGGTCGCCACGATGGAGGCATCCTCCACACCGGAGTTCCGCTTCCCGCCGGGGTAGGTAAAGGTATTGTTCCGGTCAAAGGCCACCACCACGCAGGTGGTGGCGCCGTAGCGGCAGGGCGTGGCAGCGTCGATCTTCGCCAGACCCTCTTCAGACTGGATCACATAGATCCGCTGCTCCTGCAGGTTCTTGGCTGTCGGCGCAAGGCGGCCCGCTTCGAGGATGGCGTTCAGCTTCTCGGCGGGAACTTTGCCGGGGCCAAACCCTTTGCAGGAATAACGATCTTTCACAACTTCATGAAATTCCATAGTCTTGACCTCCCTATTCTGGATGGCTTTAGTGTATCACGCCCCGCAGAAAAAGGCCAGAGCTGTTTTGCACAAATCCGGCAGCCCGATTTGCCATCTGTCTTTCAGAGCCGGTCGTATCTGCCGGTCGGATGTTTTAGTGCCCCGCTTTTGTTCCCTTTTGCAGCGTCTCGTGCATCGCCCCCATCAGGATCAGGATCACCAGCAGATAATACGGAAAAATGGCGATGGTGGTATGGTTTGCGGCCGCGCCGAACAGCGGCGGCATCAGGCAGTTGCCGATGTAGGCGCTTGCCATCTGCACCCCGATGATCGCCTGTGAATTTTCCGCCCCGAAACGGCCCGGCGTCCCATGGATCAGGCTGGGGTAAATGGGTGCGCAGCCGAAGCCGACCAGCAGCAGCCCCGCCAAGGCCGCCGTTTCCCCCAGCGGCAGCAGCAGGAGCACGACCCCCATCGCGATCAAGCCAAGGCCCATCCGAACCATCTGTGCATCGTTCAGCTTCAGGGTCAAAAAGCCGCAGAGGGCCCGGCCCGCAGTGATGCCGAGGAAAAACAGGCTGGCAAAGCTGGCGGCGGTTTCCGGGGAGATGCCTCTGTTCAGCACCAGATAGCTGCTGGCCCACAGACTCGTGGTCTGCTCCAGCGAGCAGTAACAGAAAAATGTGATCAGGACCTCTTTCACGCCGGGGATGCGGAAAATTTGTTTCAGGGTCAGAGCCTTTGTGGGGGCCGCTTCCTGCTCCCCTGCGTCCGCAGCCGTTTTGGCCTTCCAGAGCGGGAGGCTCAGAACGATCATGATCGTCAGTACCACCTGCATCCCGCTGATGATACGGTAGCCCATCTGCCACCCGGCGCCTCGCGTCAAGGCAGCCCCCATGATGTACGGCCCGACTGAGGCACCGATGCCCCACATGCAGTGGAGCCAGCTCATGTGGCGGCTGGCGAAGTGGAGCGCCACGTAGTTGTTGAGGGCCGTATCCACGCTCCCGGCACCGAGGCCGTAGGGAATGGCCCACAGGCACAAAGCCCAGAACGAATTGCTGGCGGAGAAGCCGAACAGCGCCGCCGCCGTCATGGCCACGCTGATGGCTGTGACGCCGCCCGCCCCGAATTTCCGGATCAGTCGGTCACTTTGCAGGCTGGAGATCACCGTCCCCACCGAGATGATGCAGAAGATCACGCCGGAATAGGAGACCGGGACCCTGAGCCCCTGATAAATGGACGGCCACGCCGCCCCCAGAAGGGAATCCGGCAGACCCAGACTGATAAACGAGACATAGATCACGGCCAGCAACAGGTGGATCATCTTGCATTCCTCCTTTTCATTGATGCAATCATATCACACAAAGGGAGGAATCCATAGGACAGATCCGCTTGCTTTATACAACAAAACCGTCATTTCCACTTCTATCTGCCCATCCGCTCCGATGCTTCAAGGCGTGATGTGAAAACGAAATCGTGTTTCAGCCGATTTGTTTTCAGCAGCCGATGCACGCAGACACGGCCATCTTTCCTTCCCTGCTTTGACCAGCCGCGATCCCAGACCGGATAAGATTCGGAAAAGATTTCCGTATCTCTCTTGACAGCCTTCCTCTATTCTGTTTTAATGCCTTTGATAAAAGGGAGTAAAGGGCAGTTTTCGTTTTTTCATTCGGGAAACTGCTGCATGGCAGCGTCATCACGGCAGAAGTGCCCGATGTCATGTGTTCGCTTGAGACTTTTGTCACAGACAAGGTACTGTGGCAGAAGTCTCTTTTTTCTTGCCGCCGTACCGGAACACAAGGAGGTAAGAAAAAATGAACTTTCTGAACACATTCGCAAGTCTGTTTTCCAACTTTGGGAACCTGACGTGGCAGATGGTGGTAATGTGGGGCATCGGTGCGCTGCTCATCTACCTCGCCATCGCCAAAAAGATGGAGCCGAGTCTGCTGCTGCCCATGGGCTTCGGTGCCATTCTGGTGAACCTGCCGCTGTCGGGTGCCATCACGCAGGGGGACACCGTAGGCCCCATTTCCGCCTTGTTTGAAGCGGGAATGTCCAACGAGCTGTTTCCCCTGCTGCTTTTCATCGGCATTGGCGCCATGATCGACTTTGGCCCCCTGCTGGAAAAGCCGTGGCTCATGCTCTTTGGTGCCGCTGCTCAGTTCGGTATCTTCTTCACCCTGTTTCTGGCGGGCTTCTTCTTCGACCTGAGGGACGCCGCTTCCATTGCCGTGATCGGTGCAGCGGACGGGCCCACTGCCATTTTTGTGGCAAACACCCTCAATTCCCAGTACCTCGGTGCCATCATGGTGGCAGCTTACAGCTACATGGCATTGGTGCCCATCGTGCAGCCGCCGGTCGTCAAGCTGCTGACCACCCGGAAAGAGCGCCTTATCCGAATGCCCTACGAAAAAGGCAATGTCAGCCAGCTGACGAAAATTCTGTTCCCCGTTGTGGTGACCATCATCGCCGGTATGGTGGCTCCTGCCAGTGTGGCTCTGGTAGGCTTCCTGATGTTCGGCAATCTGCTGCGGGAATGCGGCGTGTTGAATGCCCTCAGTGAAACGGCACAGAATGTTCTGGCAAACCTCATCACCCTTGTGCTGGGCCTGACCGTGGCCGGGCAGATGACGGCAGACAAGTTCGTCCGTCCTGACACTCTGCTCATCCTTGCACTGGGTCTGGTGGCTTTCGTCTTTGATACGGCGGGCGGTGTGCTGTTCGCAAAGCTGCTGAATCTGTTCCTGCCGGAAGGCAAAAAGCTGAACCCGATGATCGGCGCGGCCGGCATCTCGGCCTTCCCCATGAGCGGCCGTGTGGTCAATAAGATGGGATTGGAAGAGGATTCTCAGAATTTCCTGCTGATGTACTCCATCAGCGTCAATGTTTCGGGGCAGATCGCATCCGTCATCGCCGGCGGCCTGATCCTGACCCTGATGGCTTAACGGAGGTACGCATATGCTTCATCTTTCTTCGTGGATGACCACGCTGCCCATGATGTTCATCGGCATGGTCGGCATCATTCTCGTCATCGGCGTCATTGTTTTGGCCGTGATGCTGCTGAACCGGTTGACCAGCCGGAAATAATTTATTTCGTCGAAGCAGACGCAAAAAGCCCCCGGAGAGCCTTTTCACAGCTCTCCGGGGGCTTTGCATTATACACTGGGCACCGATGTTCCTCACACCGATGCACGGCTGTTATTCAATTTCGATCAGGTTGGGGTTCACAGGCAGAGCCTTCTGCTGCTGCGGTGCGGGCAGCGTGATGTGCAGGATGCCATCCTCGAACTTTGCGTGGATGTCCTCCTTCTTCACGGCGTCCCCCACATAGAAGCTGCGGGCACAAGTGCCGGAGAAGGTCTCGCGGCGCAGGTAGCGGCCATTTTGATCTTTCTCGTCATTGCTGTGGCTGCGGACGGCCTGAATGGTCAGGTAGCCGTCGTTCAGCTCCATCTGAACATCTTCCTTCTTGCAGCCGGGCAGGTCAACGGCAACATCATAGTTACCATCGGCGGTCTGCTTCACATCGGTCTTCATCATGTTTGCACCGCGCTTGCCGAAGGTCTCACGCTCTTCACGGTTCATCGCACGCTCCAGCGCACCATCGTTCCAGAACGGGTCAAAGAGATCATCGAACAGGTTTTCATGAAAAATAGTCGGCATAAACATAAATCATTCCTCCAATCCCGGCGTTCGGGTCGGGTCAAAAATCTTTATGTTACCCATTCGGCGGGGCTTTCCGGAGAGCCTTGCGGCTCTCTTCTTAGCCCTTCCTCCTGAGCACGGCCTAGTTATACCACGCGTTTTTAGCACTGTCAAGTGCAGAGTGCTAAAATTCACAAAAGAATAATACTTTTATAATATTCCATGCAATCTTTTCAACTGCACCTGCCGCACAAAGGACGAAGCCCAGCGTCAGAGATATTTCTGGATGGTCGGCACAAGGACATTCCTATTGATCGGCTTTGAAACATGGTCGTTCATCCCGGCATCCAATGCCGCCTGTTTATCTTCGGAAAAAGCATTTGCAGTCATGGCGATGATGGGGATATCCGCTTTTGGGAGATCATCCATCCTCCGTATCTTTTTTGCCGCATCGTAGCCGTTCATCACAGGCATCTGGATGTCCATAAGGATCAGCTGATAGGTTCCGTTCGCAGCCTTTTCCAGCATATCCACGCATTCCACGCCATCTTTGGCGCGGTCTACCGTGCAGCCCTCTTCCTGCAGCAGTTCGACGGCGATTTCCGCATTCAGGTCGTTGTCCTCGGCCAGCAAGATTTTTGTACCAGACAGGCTCTTTTTGTCCGAAGAGCCTGTCTCCCGTTTTGCCTGTCTTTCCTCCTGCGAGGCAATACGGCAGGGAATGGTGACGGCAAACGTGGAGCCAACACCGATCTTGCTCTCCACTTCCACGGTGCCGCCCATCAGCCCGACCAGCTTTTTCACGATGCCCATCCCGATGCCGCTGCCCTCCACTTTGCTGACGGTGGAAGTACGCTCCCGCTCAAAGGGTTCAAAAATGTGCTTCTGGAACTCCTGCGACATTCCGATGCCGTTATCAGCAACCGTGATCACCGCATCGCACCAGCCCTCTTTCTTGCCGGGCTTCTGCGTGATATCGCAGTGGATCGTGCCACAGGCACCTGTGTATTTGACTGCATTGCTGACAAGATTCGTGCAGACCTCGGTCAGGTGCGGAATATCCGCATAGACATACGGATGCTGCAGCTGTGCTGTCACCGTAAGCGTCTGCCCCTTGCTGTCTGCCTGATTCTGGAACATCGCAATGCAGTTACGGAAATCCTTCTCCACATCCGAAACCGAATACTCGATTTCCGTCTTATCATTCTCGATCCGGGCGAGATCCAGAACATTGTTCAGCAGCATCAGCAGGTTCTGTCCGCACACCTGAATGTTCTCCATGTATTTTTCCAGCTTTGCAGGGTCGTCCAGATGCCGGGAGGCAAGATCTGCGTAACCGATAATGGCGTTCATGGGCGTACGGATATCATGAGACATATTGAACAGGAAGGTGGACTTGGCGCGGTTCGCACTCTCTGCTTTTTCCACGGCGACCTGCAATTTTGCATTCAGTTCCTGCGTATCGTTTGCGGCTTTCTTTGCAGCAGCTTCGGCTTTACGCGCCTTCTGGAGCAGCTTCAAAATCGTGAGCAGAACAACTGCAACGGCAATGCTGCTGATCAGCAGTACCATAAAGAAGTTATCCTTTATAAACTCGCTCAGGGTAACCTTCCGCGCGGAGCTCTGATACATTGCAATGGAACCGGCAAGCAGATTGATCGGCTTTGCCTTGATCGTTTTGTTCAGGATGGACAGCAAGCTGCAGTTTCCGCTCTTGACCGCAAAACAGGATTTGACAGGGTTCAACAGCGGAACGCTGTAAAAGCCGTATTTCTTACTGTAATTTTCCTCACTGCTGATCCCGGTAACAAAGCAATCTGCCTGTCCGGTTTCAATCAGCTTTGCCGCATCCTCCTGTGTATCACAGTCCACGATCTCCCACTGCGGATAATAAAACGCAAGGTACTTTTTCAGGGAGAGCTTGTTTTGGGGAACGGCAATGCGGTTTGCCTTGCTCTCGTTAAAGTGCTCTTTGTTCGTGACCGCCATCAGGTTTGTGATCCACGTTGTGCTGGTACAGGCAACACGATACTCTTCCGCCAGATTCGGGTTCTGATTGAAATGGAAGATCATGTCGATCTCGCCTGATTTCAGGGCATCGAGTTCCGCTTCTATGCTGTCATAGCCGACGATCTGGAATTCCAGTTCCTGATTTCCAAGACAACCTGTTGCAAACTGAATATAGTCCGTGATCGCTCCGGTAAGCTTCCCGGTGGCCGGGTCAAAGTTGCTGACGCCGCCATCACTCGTCAGAAAGCCCATCCGGATCGCGCCGTGCTCTTTGAGCCACGCCTTTTCCTCCCCTGTAAGGATGGGCGTATAATCCAGCGAGAAATACCGTTTATACAGATCCGCCGTATAAAAAGGATCCGCTTCGTCCAACACGCTCATTGCATAATCCAGTTCTTCCTTGATATCAGGCCGGTCCTTATTGATCGCATAGTAGATGCGGGATTCTCCCACACGGGTCATGGTCGAAATGCCAAGCTCTGCCCAGAAAGCTTCTTCCAGTGAAACAAAGCAGTCGATCTCGTGGTTTGCCAGCTTTTGCTTCACATCCTCGTTGTTGGAGACGTTGACGTGTTCCGTTTTCAGGCCGTATTTTTCTTCCCATTCGGTCAGCATCACTTCCGGTTCCGTTCCCATCAGAACACCGATCTTTTTGCCGTTCAGCGTTTTGAAGTTGGAGGCGGAGATGTCTGTGCGCGAGAAATCAGCATAGAGGTAATATTTTTCCTCCCCCATCGGCTCGTCCGAAAACAGCATCTCCTCAGCGCGGTCTTCCGTATAGGAAATATCGCCCATGATGTCGATCTCGCCGTTTTTGAGTTTTTCAAAACAGTCTGACCAATCGCAGGTCACATACTCAAACTGCCAGCCTGTATAGCCGGATAGTGTTTCCAGCAATTCGTAGCCGTAGCCTTTTCTTGCACCCCTCTCGTTGACATAGTTGAAGGTGTCCTCAAACGAGCCGACACGGACGACCTTTGCAGGGGCGGTTTCTGCGGCAGCCTTCACAGGGAGCACGGCTGACAGCAACAGCAGCAGACTCAGCATCGCGCAGACGCTTTTCCGCATCAGCGTCTGCATGGTTTCGCTCGTTCCAGAGTTTTTCATTTTTTCCAATCTTTCTCCGCCCCAGACGGTCTCATTCCGGTTTCATTTCCATTGCACAGGTTTCAAGAAGTTCATTGCAGCATGATTCATGCCCTGTTGTCAGCAGTTTTTTGAACAGTATATACCAACGTATCTAGTATGTATTGTAACATTCCGACAGAAGCATTTCAAGAGTTTATGCTTGTGAATACCACTTATTATTTATGATTGGTGCTTGTTCGTGCTTGACAAAAAAATCCGCCGAGGAGCCTTCCAACTGGGAACGCACCTCGGCGGGATTCGTCTAGTGGGTCTGGGGTTTCTCGGTGGTGTTCCTTTCCTCCGCAAAAATCGTTCTACGTTTTTCTGTGCCCGAACCAGTTCCTGCAAGGATCATACCACGTTTCCCGCCAAAGCGGTATCGGTCTGCCCGGTGTGCATTCAATCCAGAATTTTACCGTCAATGGAGATGGTGACTACCTGCCACGGAATGAACTTTCCGCTGGTCTGCAGTGCCTTTTTCGCTGCCATCTCCAAGCCGCCGCAGCAGGGCACCTCCATGCGGAGGATGGTCACGCTCTGGATGTCGTTGCTGCGCAGGATCTCGGTGAGCTTTTCGCTGTAATCCACAGCATCCAGCTTCGGGCAGCCGATGAGGGTCACCTTGCCGCGCATAAACTCCTGATGGAAATTGGCGTAGGCGTAGGCCGTGCAGTCCGCTGCGATCAGTAGCTTTGCACCCTCAAAGTAGGGTGCGTGGATGGGTGCCAGCTTGATCTGCACCGGCCAGTTGCGGAGCCGGGAGATCGGCTGTACGGGAGCAGAAGCCACACTTTCGGCGGCGGTCTCCGGCTGTTCCAGCATCCGCATCCGGGAGCCGGGGCAGCCTCCCTCGTGGAGATGCTTCATCTTTTCCTGCAGCTCCTTTTTCTTTTTGTTCTCCTGCACTGCCGCCTCGTCGTAGGCGGGGGCTTCCCGCTCCTCAAAGGTGATAGCACCGGTGGGGCAGCCCGGCAGACAGTCGCCAAAGCCATCGCAGAAATTTTCCCGCACCAGCTTTGCCTTGCCGTTGATGATATCAATGGCTCCCTCATGGCAGGCGGTTGCGCACAAGCCGCAGCCGTTGCATTTTTCTTCGTCAATATGGATGATCTTCCGAATCATATCTATACTCTCCTGTTGTGGATGTTTTTGCATTTGCAGCTTTATTATAGTATACTAAAGGCAACTTGTCTGTTTGAATTCCAACAAGGAGGGTTTTTATGCAAAACTATCTGCCTGTTCTGCGGAACTGCCCCTTTTTTACCGGGCTTACCGACGATGAAATTTTGTCCATTCTGCACTGCGTCAGTGCAGCGAAAATCACCCGGCCCCGTGGCTCCTATATCTTCCGTGCCGGAGATTCCACAGAGGTCATGGGGCTTGTGCTGTCCGGCTCCACCCTTGTGATACAGGAGGATCTTTGGGGACACCGCAACATCCTGTCCAAGTGCAATACCGGGGATTTTTTCGGGGAGCCTTACGCCGCCACCCCCGGTGCCATCCTGAACATCAGCGTGGTGGCAGAGGAGGATTGCGAGATCCTGCTGCTGAACATCAAGCGGCTGCTCACCTCCTGCCCCACCGTCTGTGACCATCACCAGAAACTCATCCGCAATCTGGTCAGCGTTCTGGCAAACAAAATATTGCTTTTTAACGATAAGATCACCCATGTCAGCAAACGGACCACCCGCGAAAAGCTGCTGTCCTACCTGTCCGCCGAGTCCATCCGGCAGTCCTCCCTCTCCTTTGACATTCCCTTTGACCGTCAGCAGTTGGCGGATTTTCTCTGCGTGGAACGCGCCGCCATGTCGGCAGAACTTTCCAAGCTGCAAAAGGAAGGGCTGCTGGTCACAAAGCGGAATCATTTTGTGATATTGTCAATATCAGTTGACAGATAAAACTCACTGGCCCACATACTTTTGCAGCGAGCATTGTCATGGCAGCGACCGCCTGCACGATTCATGCTTTGCCGGATATCATACCGTGTGATTGCTCTGCGGTACAAATCGCTTGTATACTGAGCACCGCGGTCAGAATGAATAATTGCACCGTGCAAAGCCGGATAAGAAGCCATTGCGTTGTCCAATGTCTGAACGCACAACTCCGCCTTCATGTTTGTACTCATAGCAATCCCCAAAACACTCAAATCGCGTTTTTTCTGTTTTCTCTTGACGATGCCCCGCCAATGGAGTAGGATTGTGCTGCAA
>ERZ1026876.123-NODE-123-length-48375-cov-11.464776_pt1 | contig 48375 bp, 30 predicted proteins | sample MGYA00380168_ERZ1026876 | MGnify/ENA primary metagenome ERZ1026876 (study PRJEB33269, sample SAMEA4719804) | human gut metagenome | biome: human-associated habitat; feature: organic feature; material: feces | place: Cameroon | collected 2013-10 ... | reverse complement strand
ATGTTATAGGTAACGGCTTTTGGAGGTACTTTAGACAAAAAAGAGGGTGCATCATAGACTTATGACACACCCTCTTGAATACGTGCACCCTATTTTTTGAAGACTGAGTAGTTACACTATTTTCGATTGCAAAAATAAAACAAATTCTATAAAACACAAAATAATTAACGAGTTTTTATTTAACCATCAACGTATTAATCATTTACCTTTACCCCAAAGGCGCAATATGCTAAATAGACAGCACACACCAGAAGCACGCAGATGCCTGCGGTAATACTGCCAAAGCCATCAGTTGCCCAACCGATGAAAGGTGTCGCCGCTCCACCACCTGCCACAGCAGTAATCATCAGTCCGGAAATGAGATTGCCCTTGGTTGGCTCCGTCTGCACTGCCATAGAATAGATGATAGGAAAGATGCAGGAACAAAGAAAGCCAATGGCTCCGATAAGGGTCAAAGTGAAACCTGGCTCAAAACGGCAAAGCGCCAATAAGCTCACCACGGCGATACAAGCCACAATATTGTAGCGATAATAAGTGGCAGGCTTAATCTTTGTCATCAAGAAGACTCCCAAAAAGGCTCCTACGGTACGGCAGATGAAATACACCTGAGGAGCCACTCCTGCCTGTGTTACCTCCCAACCGAAGCGCTCTATCATGACCTTGGAACTGATGAAGTTGGTACCTACATCGATTCCTACCACGAAGAAGATGCCGAAGAAGAGCGTCAGGATGGTCTTGTTCTTCAACAGACCGAGTGTCTTGCCTACGGTTACATCTGAAACCTCACGCTCTTCACGCTGTATAGGAGATGCCCAGAGCCACAAGGCTGAAACCAAGGTTACCACACCCAGTACCGGGAAGACATAATACCAATGCGCCTTATCGCCATTGCCCAGCACGTTAACGGCCAAGAGCATGAAGAAAGGACCACAGAACGAAGAGATGGCCTTTACCACTTGTCCTGCCGTAATGCTGCTGGTAAGCATCTTCTCATCGGTAAAGACATTGCGCACCAGCGCATTCTGCGACACCTGCAGAATAGCATTACCGATTCCCAATGCCGCATAACCCACCAGACAAGCCCAGCTGGAACCTACCAAAGGCACCAGCATACCAGCCACGGTGACAGCCATACCCAACAACACAGTATTTTTTCTTCCCCAGGCATTCATCTTGATACCCACAGGTATTCCGAAGAACAGGAACCAGACGAAGACCATCGATGGCAAGAAACCAGCCATCGTATGACTCCAACCGAAAGCTTCTCGGGCATATTCGGCAGAGATGCCCACAATATCACAGAATCCCTGGATAAAGAAGGCGAAAAGTACGGCACTGATACATGCCACTTGCTTTGCTTTCATATCGTATTCGTTTTTCGTTACATTTGACAATATTCTATAAACCTCTGCAAAGGCTTGCAGGCAGGTCGATACGCAAAGGCTGAACAGCACCCTTGTAATTGCCATCAGCATCAGCCACAGCCACCACCCAAGCTGTAAAACTTCTACGTGGATTGTCCCAACCTGCTTCGTATGGATAAACCTCGAAGGTAGTATCGTTGATCTTCTTCAAAGGTCCGCAGATTACCTCGATATGAGGAATCTTCTTGCCATGCGCATTCGAAAGGGCATTATGGGAAGCATCGGTATATACTGCCTTCAAATGAATACGAATAACCTTCTTATCCTTGGAAGAAGCATTTTCAGAAGAAGTATCCTCTATCTTAATTTGCATTCCGCCCTGCGCCTTCTCGTTGAAAGGAATCTGTTTTCCCTGATACTCGAAGCCTACATACTGCACCTTCTTGCCCGCAGTCTCCTGATAGCGAGCCTCGGTAAGTTCTGCCATTTCTTTGTCGAAATACCAGAAAGCATCGTGCTTGTCGCCCTTATACAGAGCATAAGGAGCCGGTTGAGGACGGGACGCATTGGCATTCTCAGGAACCTTGCCCTTATCTGCACCATCCGTTCCTATCATATCAGAATGGAAACGCTCGGCAAGATAACCCTCCTTCGGATTCAACTTCTTCAGCTTGACAGAGCCATCGGCATTGTATTCGATTCCCTTTCCATTGTCATTCAAACGCTGTTCTAATGCCTTTTGAATGAACTTCGCCAGATAATTCGCAGTTCTATCTCCACAGTCGAAATGTCCTCTGCCAGTATCACAAAGGAAAGAGATGCAACTCTCAGGATACATCATTCGGAAAGCCAGGGCAGGATTGACACGAGCCTCCCACCATTCATACTCACCTTCTACCATCAAGCCAGGAATGCCGTCGATGTTGCGGTTGCGTCCCCACTCCACATTGGCAGCACCATAACCACAAAGGTTGGTACGAGGCGCATCGCCATGGAAGGAGATGATACAGAGGGTTCGGTTCGGATTCCAAGCTGCGAAGTTCCAAGGAAAGGTAGCCTGGGCAGAATGTCCCAAAGGAATAATAGGAGCCTTCGCTATCTCGGCATGTCCACTCTGATCGGCGAGACAAGGCATCAGTTCCTCGAAAATCTGCTGCGCTCCCGAAGCCGGGTCCCAATTATTATTGAAGGCTGGAGCCACCCATACCATAGCAACACCTAATTTCTTCATCTTTGCCTGAAAACGTGGATTCTTATAGATAGCCTCCTCAGTCATATTCTGCTGCGAAAGCATCACAGCCTTTACATTCTTGCAGCCCTCCGGTACCCAGAGATAAGCCACTGGAGCTTTGCCTGTTTCGGTAGAAATATATTTTCTCAATTCCACAGACCATTGAAACATTCCACAGCCTCCCACGCCAACAGCATGGGCTACCGTCGCCATCAGTCCTTGCAACAAGAAGGCAAGGAACAAGACAGTCTTTCTATGCAAAACATTACTTTTCTTCATATCTCACTACATTTTTTATATTCATTACGGAATCTATTCGATAATATTACGTAGCGAACTATGTTTATACTTAAAAAATGTGCTTCCTTTGAGGAAATGCTATCTCATCAGAGGGTGCGTCATGGACTTATGACACACCCCCTGCTGTATTTTATTCTGGCAAATACCAATTACTCATATCCTGCAATTTAGTATATACAGCAGTTTTCTTACTTCCAGTAAACTTTGCTGCAACCTTTTGCGCTAAATATGAAGGATTATTACGATAGCGAGAGATACGCATCAAGTCGTGAAAGCGATTTCCTTCTAAAGCTGTCTCTAAGGCATACTCATTTACGAGTTGTTCCTCCACCCATTCTATACTATCACTTAAATTAGCTTGAGCCTCCAGTTTATAGGCATCGTTCATGTCCGTATTACCACAGCCACGTGCATGGAAGCCACGATTATTGGCAGAGAAACGAGAAGCGAGTTCTCCTTCTGGAGCATCCTGTCCAAAGTCCATCCAACTCTCTCCTGTCATCTCATCACCAATAATGTCTTTATAAAGATTCAAGTTATAAGCACTCAAACCGTACTTCAAGAAACCATTGAAGACAAACTTGCACTTGCCCAATCGATTCAAAGCCTCAGCATAGCGGAGATATATCAACGCAGAACGACATGGAGCTACATAGTAGTTGGAGCCAGCCTTCATCGAATTATATTTGGTGATATAAGCATTCTCCGTTCCATCACTTTTGCCAACTACTGACTTCTGGGTATAAGTACCATACAGACCACGCAAATCACCACTAATCGCACGATTGGTATAATAGTTTTGCTCATCAAAGGTGTTCATCAGAGCCAAGGAAGGAGCTATCGTGTAGTTTTTGTTTGCCATGTCATACAACTGTGATGTCACCTGATAATTATCCGTACTAAAAACGATTCCTGTCAATATCTCTGGATATCCAAAGCCAGAGAACTGGTTAGCCCAATTTTTACTAGCTACAGTCAATCCATTCTCACTATAGGTATTTCGATTGGCACACATCTTAAGTTGGTCATTATATATAAGGTAGTAATATGCCTCTGCCGCTTTGGCAAAATCTTGCTTCCACAGATACAGTTCACCCAACACAAAATGGAGAGGCAGCATCAATTGACGAGCCATGTAAGAGTTATAGGTAACAGAATTTGTAAATCCCGGGTCTGAATAGCCGACAGCAGACTCCGTAGAACCCACCTTTTCCTTTGGCAACAACTCCAATGCCTCTTCCATGTCCGCTATGAGAACTGGGAGCAACTCATCAAGCGTATAAACTTGTGTGGCTTTCTCATCACTCTTCAAGATTGGCTGAGTTGTATAATTTACCTTTCCATAATCCAAGCAAAGCTGAAGATAAGTCCAAGCCCGAATTGCCTTAGCCTGCGCCATGTAAGGAAGCATGAACTTTGTCGAGACTCCATTTTCCAACTTAGTAACAGCCGTATCGAGATGCTGGATATAATAGTTACAGTTATTGAGCAACTCATAATACTCCCTCTCTTGCAGGTAAGAGTTAGAAGGCTCTATATTCGACTCACTGATATCACGCAATTCCTGTGAAGAATTGTCCGTGGTAGTCATCAAGTCTCCACGAAGTTCACCCATCAGCACATAGTTATCCCCTATTTTTTGCAATCCTTGCAAGAGTCCAAACAAACCAGAACGAGTTTCCAATTCATCTTGATACATCTGTCCATCAGTCTTGATCAGGCTCTTGGAGTCTGAATCGAAGAAGTCGGAGCATGAGGAACATGCCATAACGACCAGCGCCAACAATATATATGTTATCTTTTTCATACGTTTAATCTATTTATATGTATCCACTACAAGTTGATTTTCACTCCCATATAGAAAGACCTTCCATTTGCCAACAATCCATTGTCGATGCCTTGGTAGATAACCTTGCTATTCATGCTCACCTCTGGGTCGATACCGAGATACTTGGTGAAAGTAACAAGGTTGCTCACAGCCCCCCAAATAGTCAAGCCATGGATATAGGTGTTATTGATAGGCAATTCGTAGGAGAGCTTCACATTCTTAATCTTGAAGAAGCTTCCATCCTCAATCCATCTGTCTGAAAAACGACTGTTGCCCATTGGGTCACCATAAACGGCACGTGGCATCGTGGTTTCCTGTCCTTCGTACTTCCAACGATTTTTCACCGCCTGAGTTTGATTCCACAAGCCTTGCATTGACTCTAATTGCTGGCGCATGTAATTGTACACGTCATTACCTATAGAATAAGTACACAACACGTCCAACTGAAGTCGCTTATAGGTAAACCTGTTAAAGAACGAACCTGTCAAGTCAGGATTTGGATCACCAATCACCTGCTTGTCTTTCTCATTGATAACCCCATTGCCATCTACATCTACAAAGTGTACATCACCTGCACCAAATGTGCTGTAAGAAGCATTGGCATTCTGGATTTTCAAGTTCGCCTCGGCAGCTTCTGCGGAAGTGGCGAAAACACCTTTTGTCTTATAGCCATAGAATACAGAAGCAGGACGTCCTACCGCTGTCAACACTTCACCACCAAGGATTTCCGTTGTATAATCTCCATCAGCCAACTGCTTGATTCGATTGGTCGTATGTTGGAAATCAAGAGAAGACAGCCAAGAGAAATTCTTCAAGGCGACGATACGTCCCTGGACACCTACTTCAAAGCCCTTGTTGCTCAGTTTGCCATCATTGCAAAGATAAGTAGATAGACCTGAAGTGATGTCTGCCTGCTTATAAGTCAACAAATCATTGGTCGTATGATGAAAGTAGTCGAAAGAAAGTCCAAGACGGTCATTCAAGAGCGACAGCTCCATACCGACATTGAACTTCTTCACCGTCTCCCACTTCAACTTATCATTAGCCAAAGTTCCTATTTTCAATCCTGTCGCATTGCCCATGTACCCAACGCCCTGAAGATAAGCATAGCGTTGCAACACCTCCAAGTCATCGTTACCAGACAAGCCGTATGCCACATGCAACTTGACGTCATTGACTAAACGGAGAGAACGCATGAAATGCTCATTGCCAAGATTCCATGTAGCTCCAACACTTGGGAATGTAGCCCAAGTTCCACCCAACATACGATAGGAGTTTTTGGCATGTTCGCCAAAACGAGAAGACGCATCGGTCGTCACAATAGCCCAGACATGGTATCTATTATCATAGGTATAATCCACCTGTCCCATCAACGCCATGCTTCCCCAGTCTGTATTTTCACCATCCAAGCGACGGAAAGCCAAAGAGTTGTTCAAGTTGATAATCTTATCATTACCCGAGTTATGTCCCTCAGCATAAGAACTCTTGAAACTAGACTTCATCAAGCGATAACCTGCCATGGCATGCCATTGCGACAATCCCACGGTATGATGATAATTCAAATGGACATCACCATATATGTTATTTTGCTTCAAAGTCATGTCCTTGATGGTATTGAGCCACTTGTTACCATGGTCATACTGCGGAGACAATCCATTCATTGGCTGGAAATAATGCTCCTTGGTACTGACAAACGAATAGCTAAACCTACCATCAAGCGAGAAATCACGATTGATGTTCCAACGAGGTGCTATACTCAAGCCAAAACGATAATGCTTGTTGCTGTTCTTCGCATTCTGAATGATAGCCACAGGGTTAGAGACACCCAACACATCTACGTCATTCAACGTATTGGTCAATTGAGAACCATCATCCGTATAGCTGTATGGCAACAAGAACGGAGACTTTATCTCAGAAAGGAAAGTAGGCGAAGTATAAGCGGACGCTCCATCATCCTGCTGATTTCTCAATATGTAGGTAAAGTAGATGTTTGTATCTATCTGAAAATTCTTCAGAAGAGACACACCAGCGTTAATGCGTGCGTTCAAGCGAGAGAAGTCTGTAGATTTCACAGTGCCATCACTACTGGTATAGCCAGCCATGATCGCATACTTGGCTATATCGTCACTACCATCCACACTAATGCCATAGTGCATCGTATTGCCTACCTGATAGACATCCTTGCTCCAATCGTTGTCGTTATGGTAAGTCTTATAGTCTGAAGATGACGGAGACATACCCAAGATTCCACTAAATTCAGTACTCAAGTGTGAAAAAGCAGAATTGCCCTTGATGACCTCACTGAGATAGCTACGATAATCCTTAGAATCCAACACACGATAAGTCTGAGGTTTAAGATTGAAGCCGTATGACACATCAGCATCGATCTTGGTAACACGGCTATGGCTCTGCTTGGTAGTAATCAAGATAGCACCATTTGCGCCCTTGCTGCCATAGATAGCAGAGGCATTTTTCAAAATCTGCACACTCTCGATATCATTTACGTCAATATCAGCCAAAGCATTGAAACTGCTACCCTCAAAAAGCGAACCTGTCAAAGTCTGCTCGTTCCAAATCACTTCATCTACCACCAAAAGAGGCTGTGCATTGGCTTGAAGAGAGTTGTAACCACGGACAAAAAGATTTGCCCCCATGCCAGCAACAGCCGAACGTTGTACGCTTCTCACGCTATTGCCTAAATGAGTTGCCAAGACATCCTCCAGGGACACCTCATTTGTTGCCTTCGAAAATGTCTTAGGCGAAATCTTTTCATCAAAGGCATCACTATATAAAGAGGTATTCAACAAAGTATCTCCACGCATGGACAAGTTTCGCTGGACAAAACCATCCTTTTCCAATGTAAGGACAGCACTTTCCGAAAGAGTTCCTACACGATAATGGCCATTCTCGTCCGTGATAGCCTCAAACAAGCCACACTTCACAGATACGCCCTGTAAAGGTTGCTTTGAAGTAGCATCCTTGACGATACCGCTCACATAAAGGCGTGGTTTGGGAGCAACCTTCCTACGAACGGCGGTTTGAGCCGCAGAAGTAAGGGCAAGCCCTAAAGCAATATATGTTAAAAAGTCTCTTTTCATCACTTTATTCAATTACAGGTTCAAAAATAATCTTATCTATTCGCATCGTACGAGAGAAGTTGACTGTCTCCTTTGCACTCACATTAGCCTGTACACGAAGGCGAACACAATCGGCATCTTGCTTTTCCTTGCCAGAGAACGCAGACTTTGTAAAGTTGGCAAACGGGAAGGTCTTGCGCCCCACATACATCTTGGTCATCGCCTTTCCGTTGGTCGTTCCACCTACAATGGCTGCATCCTCTTTCATGGTTCCGTCTTCATGCACATAATTCAAGAAGAAACGCACCTTGGTGCTATCAGCCGCAATATCCTCGGAATAAGCCTCAGCAGGTACAAACACACAATAGATGTCGTAAGTAGCTGCCAATACATTCGGTATGGTAAACTGAACCGTTGGCTGAGTACGCACATTGGTTGTCGTTGGGGTAACCTCGATATACTTTTGTTCTGAGACAGAATCTCGATAGATGGTAGAAGCACTGCTACGAGACAAGACCGTAGAATAAGCATTATAACGATTAACCGCATTTTCCGCCTCCACTTCTATCTTTTTGAAGAAGCAGTCGCTCGGCTGATAACTCCACTCATCGGTTCTCCACAGCTCACCATTGCTCATCGTCTCTTTCACAGCCCCCGCAAAGAGACTTGCAGGATGATGGAAAGAAACGCCTGATGTAGCAACCAAGGAATCACCCAAGGCATTGTTAGGATTTACCAAACCTCTGAACACCAAATTGGCCACCATATTTTCCTTGGTATATGCCAGAGAAAGAGAATCTGCCAAGAAACCAGCCAACTCATACGTACGAGTAGGTACATTGATCGCACTAACCGACGAAGTCATCAGATTACCAAATGTACGGAAATAAGAGGAGGTCTTGGCAAGTCCTTTCTTCCAGCCACTGTTCGTTGGTACCAGCATCGTATAGAGGCTATCCTCAAGATACAAGTCACCATATCTCTTCATCCACTTACTAGAATAAGTAAACACGGAATCATAGACCAACTGTCCTAACTGATTTTTTCCGATAGATGTACTATTCGCCTTGTCAAACTCGTATGTATCAAATGACTTCAAGTAAGCTGCCAAGGAATCTGTCTCATTACCTTCCTTCTGAATATACTCATATAGGTTCTGATAAAAAGGAGCCACAGCCTGCAACTCATGCACCAAGCCATTGCTTGCCGCCATCTCGCTGTTTGCCACATGAATGTCGGCAAAAGTATATCCATTGGCAGTATGCTCGTAATTTTGGAACTTACCATTGAGCATTTTCACACGCACCAATGTCGTATCGGTCAAATCTGCCCCATTATAGACATATCTACAGATATGATTCTTCAAGAACTGGTCGATGGTATTGCCATCTTGTTGATAAGAACTCATCGCATCATTGGTAGGTGCCCAAACGGTAAAGGTTTGGTCTGTAGAGAGCAAAGTGTCCAAATGATTTTCCTTCACCACCTGGCAGAACTGGCTATACTGAGGATGACTCTCCAAGACTTCCATCAAGTTTTGAGATGAAGAGTTCTCTCCCATCCCATAATGGTCATCCCACTCTTTGTCCTGACATCCCACCAAGCAGAAAGCCAAGCCAGCAACAAGCATCAGATGGTAGATATGATATAATTGATTTCTCATGATTGTCTTTATTTATCAATACGTTTACAAAAACATGGTTGAATATCTCACAAAGATTACTCTTCCTTCTGAGCATAATAAGCATTTTGATGAAGATGAGGATTGGCATCCATCTCAGTCTTTGAGATCGGGAGATACCAAGCATCCATCGTCGAAAGGCGAGCCTCGTAGAGCGAAACATCGCCGCTTCGAGCAGAAGTCAGCATCAGCAGAGCCTTCTCTGTACTTCCTTCTCGGCGCACCTTGCGCAACAAGTCAAACCAGCGTTTACCTTCGAAACAGAACTCACGGCGTCGTTCCTCCAAGACAACGGTCTCTGCCTCATCTATTTGCCCTATCGCCAGTTGGTCCAAATCATTATTGTAACGATTATGGATGACATTACATAATTCCACGGCCTGTTCCGCCTGTTCCATATTACTATTGATCTTTGCCAACTCAGCCAGAGCCTCCGCTTTCATCAGATAGACATCCGCCAAACGATAAACAATCCAATTGGCATAGCTTGTATTGGAACGATAGGAATAATCAGAAGAACCATAGTCGGAAGCTGCCCTCATACCCTCATACTTGAAGATGCTTGTACTAGCCACAGACAACTCAGAAGAATTTCCCGTATAACTCAACTTGAAATACTGATAACGACGCTGGTCATTGTCGCCATAAGTACCAAATAGATTCTGTGTATTAGTAAACTGCGCTACCGCACTCTTGTTTGGATTACCATAAAGAGCAGACGTTGCATTATTGGCCAATCCACCTGTTACGAAATTCAGTTCAAAGATGTTTTCTGGTGCATTTCCTGCATAGAACACATCATTATACACGCTTGGGGCTTCTGAGAACACCAAGGTTGAGCGGTCATCAGAGAAGATGGCATCACACAACTTCACACACTGCTCGTAATCAGTCTTAGCATTTGCATTATTAATGTCTGAAGCCTTCCAAAGGTAAAGGTCAGCCAACAATGCACGAACAGCATTCAAAGTAATACGCCCATGAGAATGCGCTTCGGTATCCCAGTCCTCAGGTGCCCACGCAATGGCATATTGCTCTAAGTCACTGATAAGACAGTTCACGATACTGTCCCCATCACTTTGATAGACCATATAGTCCTTCTGTTCACTATCACTAGGCGTATCTACGTATGGCACATCACGGAATGCACGCACCAAGTAGAAATAAGACAAGGCTCGCATCGTATAAGCCTCAGCCATGTAGTTGTGCATCTTTTCCACTGTGAAGTTTGGATCTTTCTCACAAACGGCAGGTGCTTTTTGGATGATATTGTTACAGATATTAATTACCTTGTAAAAGCCATCCCACTTCACAATGCTATTAGAGGAAAGCAAGTTGGCATCATAGAGGTTCTTGACATCGTTTCCACCACTATTGTAGCTGACATTGTCACTGCGCACCTCTCCCCAATAAAGAAGTTTGCGCAGCACATTATCCTCTGCCATATATCTATAGGATGCGGCAACTACACTTTGCACCTTATTGCCATCAACCCAATACTCATCATCAACCATATCGTCTTCTGGATACAGCGTCAAATAGTCATCGCAACTCGTCAGAGAGCAAAGACTCATCATGAGCATGAATATAGATAATATTTTCTTCATATCTTTTATATTATATGTTATGGTTCAAATTGTTAGAATGTCACCGACAAGCCCAATGTCCAGTCCTTGGAACGTGGAGTCGTAGAGTTGTCATATACCACGCCTGTGGCTACATTACTGTTGATTTCAGGATCACTTCCAGAGTACTTGGTCAAGCAGAACAGGTTGTTGACAGTCAAGTACATGTTCATACGACTGATTCCCCAATGCTTGGTCAACTGTGTCGGGAACGTATATTTCAAGGTAATATATTTCATACGCATGAAAGAGCCATCTTCTACATAACGATCAGAACCTAACCAGTTGTAACCTTGCATATAGACGGCACGTGGAACGTCAGTCACGTCACCTTCCTTGCGCCAACGCCAGTTCACGGTGCTACATTGGTTATAGGCATAGTACATGTTCTCCGCATTCATACGAGCCATGTTCACTATCTTGCTTCCCCAACGGAAGTTGCAGAAGAAGTTGAGCGAGAACTTGTCATATCGGAATGTCATACCCCAACCACCGCTGAGTTTCGGATTGCAGTTGCCAAGATAAACGACATCATACTGGTCGATACTACCATCATGGTTCTGGTCTTCATACATGGCATCACCTCCCTTGAACTGGTACTTGGTGCTTTTGTAATAATAATACATAGGCTTGACCGTACCATCATTATTATACAGGATGTTGCCATTGGCATCCTTGGCGACAGCACAAGTCTTGTTCTCCGCCAAAGCCTTGTCCAGATTGTCCATGCCATAGGCATACACCCCTTTGTATCTAAAGCCATAGATAGAGCCAAACGAATTTCCTTCCTTCAACAAGGTTCCGTATGTTCCATTACCGAAGTTGGTCACATTGTTATAGGAGTTGAGTACACTCTCATCCAACTCTACGATTTTATTCTTATTGGAAGCGAAGTTACACGTAAAGTCCATGGAGAACTTACCCACATTGACAATCTTGTTCAAATTGAAGGTCAACTCCCAACCATCATTGTCCAAGATTCCGACGTTCTTATAAGATAAGGTAGAGAAACCTGATGTAGAAGGAATCGAGAGATTGCTGAACAACAGGTCGTTGGTACGCTTATGATACCAATCACCATTGACAGTTACCTTGCCATCCCACAATTCCAAGTCAAATCCCCAGTTCATGGAAGTCACCTTCTCCCATCTCAAGCCATCCAAGCGGATACGAGTAGGATAAACTGCACTCATATCCATGTAGCCATAGCCCGAAGTCGAGAGCAAACTATACTGCAAGTAGTTCTTGCCAGGCTGGCGACCAGAGATACCCCAACTAGGACGGAATGCCAACAAAGTAACCACCTTGTCACCCAAAGCCTTCTTGAAAAGAGGTTCATCAGAGATAATCCACTTGCCTGATACACCTGGGAAAGAGCCATATCGCTTATCTGCACCAAACTGGGTACTACCATCTATACGATAGTTGGCATCAAAGATATAACGTCCCAAGAGCACATAGTGCAAACGTCCCATCCAACTCACACTCTTATCTTCAGTATTGGAGTTTTGCGTCTGATTGATAGTTCCAGGAGAGGTTGCATCAGTCATGGACGAACTAGGAATACCATACGACTTGAGATATTGCAAGGTACGGAAGGAGGTGCTAGTTTGCATCTTCACTTGTGCCTGTAAGTTATGAACATCAGGATTCTTGAAACGACTCTGCCATGTCAAGCTATTCTCCGTCATGATGGTACGAGAGTCCGAACTATTGCTTTCCGAGCCATTAGCTGTAGCATAATTCTGTGAAGCATCCCAAACTACAGAAGAAGGCAAGTTCTTATCCGTTGTCTCATTGTTGATGTCCATGGAAACCCATCCCATATATCGGAGATAAATCTTCTCTGGGTCAAAGATGTCATATTGAAGCTGAATCTTCGGAATTACCCTATAGGTCTTGACATCATTTTTAGCGAGGTTTCCCAATGCTACAGGATTATAAAGATTGCGCTGCTTGGAGTCAAACTTACTACTTGGATTACCTATGCCTTCACCGTATGGGATATTGAAATATCTTCCTGTTTGGTTACCCTCTACATCATACTCGTAGATAGACATGTTAGGCATCTTTTTGTAGGCTATATCAAGAAGCGACTGATAGTTCTTATGATTGTTGGAGTACGTAAACTGCACCTCCGCTGACACACGAATGCGCTGAGAGATATTGTAATCCAACTGCATACGGCTGCTATATCTCTCAAACTCCTGTTTGAGGTTGGTACCTGTACGGTCATAATATCCTGCGCTCAAACGGAAGTTGGCACGTTCACCACCACCATTTAATGTGAGATAATGATCATGTGTCCATCCCTTCTGTGTTACAGCATCCACCCAATTGGTATTCTTGTCATAATTGTATGCCAATGGGAAGCCTGCATAGTTATAGTTAAGTTCGTCGAAAGAATAGTCTGCATAGGTATTGCTACCTGTCAAATCTTGGTTGAAGAAAGCTTGCTTCATCAACATGGTATAGTCGTTACCACTCAACATATCCATGCCCTTAGGCTGTGTCTGACCGCTCAACTTATAAGAATAGGTAAGCTGCGTTCTTCCCCTAGCACCCTTCTTGGTAGTAATCAAAAGCACACCGTTAGCGCCCTTGGAACCCCACATAGCAGTAGAGGCAGCATCCTTCAAAACAGTGATGTCCTCAATATCATCCACATTGACATTCAGCAAATCTGCATACTCTTGGTCAGTTGCAGTTGCGAAGTCTATATCCATGTTGCCAGAGAATGGCACACCGTTAACTACCACCAAAGGCTGTGCATTACCCGTAATCGTACTTGTACCACGAATACGCATCTGACTTCCACTACCAGGCACGCCACTACCTACGATGTCAAGACCAGAGATACGTCCCTGAAGAGCATCGTCTGCAGAAGTTACAGAGACACCCTCGATGTCGCTCAAGTTGAAATGACCTACCGCTTGACTGACCTCACGCTGAGAGATATTGAAACCACTCTCACCACTAGCCCTACGCCTAGCCGTAACCGTCACCTCGTTGACACCAATACTAGAATCTTGAAGTTTGATGTCCAACGTGGTCTGACCTTTCAGGGTTATCTTCTGGTTCTTATAGCCAATGTATGAAACTGAGATTTTGTTCTTTGGGTTCTTGATGACCAAGGAATACTCACCATTGATATTGGTGACAGCCGCAGAAAATACTCACCATTGATATTGGTGACAGCCGCAGAAATCACACGCCCTGTTGCATCGACCTCTGTAACAGAAGCACCGATGATTTCCTCTCCTGTTGTACCATCGGTCACCTTACCCGTAATGGTATGTTGAGCCATAGCCCATGAAGATACCATCAACATCGTGCCGACAGTTACCAGTTTCTTGTTAAAAATCTTATTCGTCACTTTATTCATAGTTCAAAACATGATCAATTTGGTGGATAACGGCATAAGAATAGGAAACCATTTCTGTAGCCGAGTTCTTGTCTTTATTGTTTACAACGATGTCACGAGCCATCAAGTTGTAGAGGTTGCCAGATGTAACGACATTTGCCGTTTGTCCTTTGTTGTCTATCAATTGGATAGCACTACCCATATTGTTAACCTTGATAGGGAAGAACTTCTTGGTTGACTCATTGAGAGTTGACGAGAGATAGGTTGCGCCACTTTCTTTCGCACCTTTAACAAACACAGAGTTATCTTGGAAATGATACTTCACGAAGTTATTCAACTTCTTTGTCATCCGTTCCTTCACCTCAGCATCTCCCTCGTTTTCCCACTCACTGATAGTAGGAATCTTGCCACTTTGTTGAGCCTTTCTGATGGCATCATTCGTCGGCACATACACGGTATAATGGAAACGATTAAGGAACTTCACCATATAATCCACAGCTGCATTGCCGTCAGCAGAACTATACGAGAATACACCGATAGCCTCACAGATATTGAAAAACTCACTGAACTCTGGATGATTCTTCAAGATTCGATAAATCGAATGAGTAGAACTTTGGAGTAAACCATCTATGACAAACGTACGTCCATTGCTCTTGTTGAAAGTTTGCAATACATTCAAGTCTTTCGCATTTCCTGGTGCGCTCACCTTTCCACCTACATGGAGAGAACGTATATGGACTGGAGCGTAAGTATTGCTGACGAAATATTCTTGTCCTCGTGCCAATCGGTCTTCCAGCTCTCCATCGTATGAGCAAACAATAGTATGAGTACCAAGGATATCATTCATACGGCTCTTCATTCCTGTAGAAACCACTCCTGTACTACCCAATGGCAGTTTTGTACTGATGATGGTATCACCCGACTCTATATTGATCGGTGTAGCCACAATCTTATTGGCAGAGTTGACATAAAAGTCAAGCTTGCATTTCAATGCCGACGAAGAGTAACCTTGCGCCACAGGATCAACATACCCCTTGGTATATTTATCTGGAGTGACAAAGAAGTAATACACATTCTTTGGGGCACGAAGGAAATAGGCATAGTATGAATAATCGGTATTGCAAATTGCCTGACTGAACAACGAATTATTCACATCAATCTTAGCTGGTCCCATAACGGTTTTATAATCTTGTGGAGCAAACACCTTGTTAGAGACATACACTAAGCCATTTCTTGCGACATAAGTATCCTTGATATCACTTTCCTTCACATCCATCGAATAACCATTCTCATCTGTCAACTTATCAAACACACTAGGAAGTGCAGTTAAGAAATTGTTTTTCATATGAGAATTGATAATGTCTGCCACCATCGTAGTTGGAACATTATCCCAAGTACCGAAAGCTTTGTAAAAATCAGCCCCTTCACCTGTCGGGGAGAAGAACTCCTCCAATGCCTCATTGGTTGGTGCAAACATACAACCCATGGTCTGTTGATAAGGCTCCTGCTGATTTCCTACCGTCATAGAAGAAGCATACATGTTCCATCCTGGATCGAAAATAAGAGTCGCAGGTGCAGTATTCCCTTGTGGATCTTTCAATAGCGAACGTTTGCCATTATTGAAATATCTCAATTCATAAATGGAATCCCCTTGTTCCGTCTTGCCATAAAGATTCGGAACGCAAAAACGCTCCAACAAATGATTGAATTGCCGCAAGTCATCGGACTTTCGTATATACCCAGCCATATTCTCTGGTGGCAGCAATACATTTTCCAATTCATGCAAGTAGCCATTCTTACATATCAAATCTTGCTTGACAATACGATTGTCATAAAGATAGGTACTGTCGGTGGAGGCAGAGCTGTTTCTTGTGATGAATTGCAAATCTTTATTAGTAATGCCCTTGTTTTTCATCACTTCTGGAAAGAACTGCACCAAAGTCCATTGGGTACCGTCCTGCAGCAACTTTACAGATTTCCCCTTTGCTCTCAAGGTTTCAAAATACGAATTGTCAGGCAATTGGTCTGCTTCTACAACTGGTATTGTATCAGACACCTGCATATCCGTTGTTCGACGCAACATGATCGCCCCTTTATCAGACAAGGATAAACGTTCAATAAGCTGAGCATTTTCTATTACACCAAAACGCAAGAATAACTTCTTGAGCGACTCTGGCATCTGCTCATAGCTCCGAATTCCCATGTCGTTGTTCTGATAGAAACGTTCAAAGGCATCATCATTACAGAAGAACAGAGTATTACTACCAGAATATTGCATCACATCTTTGAGACCTTCGTCATTGATGAGACGTACAAAATTCTTGCAGTCACCTCGACCATTCAAATAGTCATATATATTGCTACCCAACCAAGTTGGGTTATGTCCTTCCTCACTATCAAACTTATCCGTACAAGAAGTCGGCATCAGCAAACTTGCCAATAGGAATGCGACACCTAAATTCTTGAAAGGTAGGAATTTCATATTTTTCTTCATAATTATACCATATTATTTAATGAGTATCCTCGTTTTCTATCATGTCTTTCGGCATGAACTCAATATAATCCAAATCAAATCCCTTATCCATCAAATTTGAGATAGTAAAGGTATGCTTCTCTGTTTTATCCCAAGTAACCATCTTCAGGACTCGTCTTACAGAGTATGCATCATTACGTGCTGTACCAGCATGAATTGGCTCAAAATTACCATTTGCCAACTCCCTCGCCGTATAACAATCGGGAGCTTTCATATACCCCAAATTGTGCATGGCTTTGTCATTGTCATAACCATAATAATCATCAGCCGTCTCACGACCAGAAAGCCAAGCAAATATTGGGGTTTGCTCAACTCCACCATAAAGATAGAACCAAGTTTGATTCCAACCAATCTCAGTACTCTTTGCCGCACTGATAGTTTGGTCCAAAGGAATACCGCAAGGCTCACCATCCAGGTAATACTGAACAACTCCACAATCATACACACCAACATGATATCCTATTCTAACCTCATAACTACCAGAAGGAATCGGACCTATTGTTATATCAAAGTTACCACGCCCCCATACTTTGTAATTATCACCGAGGTAATAACTGTGTCCACCATATTCCAACCAATATCTAACCCATTTGTCATCCGTATTTTCATACTTCAGGTTGGACAAATAGCCATATGGAATCGTAGCAGCATGGCTTCGGATATCATTGTTCCACATTTCTGGGAAAAAGAGGGTAAAATCCATTCTGATGCGTTTATGATAAATGTCATCACGGAAATACAACATATTGGTCAACGAATGTACAATACCATTAAGACAGTCTATATTGCTATTGCCTATATTTATTGTAACGACATCATCTGCCTCAGACACGAGGTTATTATATCGTGGATCATACGGATTTCGTGGATCATTAAAGATTGGTGTCTGCGCATCCTGATCTCTCCATACAAACTCCTGAACATTCATCAGGGTATTAGGAGCCATTGGGAAAAGATAACTGTCCAGCGAATATTTGCCATCTCTAAAAGTTTCTGTTTGCCACGCAATATCATAGAAAGTCCTAGTAACAGTAAGACCACGAGTAGGACAAAGCTGACTTGAAGTCAACTTGTAAGGTATCAGATGATAAGCAACAAACATGTTTAAGCTACTCTGCCTATCAGTATCAGGCAAGCCCTTTCCGTCAGGATATTTCTCTTCTGCATATTTACGCATATCGGCAAGAGTATTTATACCATTTTTCTGCAAGACGGTATTAGGCTCCAACAATGCCGTATAGCCATACAATCGTTTGGCTGGGGTTGGAGCACTCGGCTCTGTACTTGCCACCTGAACATAACTTTCGTCCTCAACAAGGCTTAATGAATCTATCAATCCTGTAGCCTTCAATGCTTGTGTATAAATCGAGAATTGAGGATCTTTCACTATATAGTCACTCACCAACTCGTTATTACCTTCAACCACTCTATCTACAAGATGTATGACACCATTCACCATCATATTGTTGGTGCCAATGATTTTTGAATTATTATTAATCAACCAAGACGCACCGTCAGGAGTCACAGTCGTGTAAAGGTAACGTCCAAGCATGTTCTTGGTTTCGATATTTCCGATTTTAAAATAGGCGGTAGTATAAACATCCGCCCCATGGCTTTCTCCATCTATCAGATGATAATACACCATGTTCTTCACGGCTTCCGTAGAGTCGAGAAAAGCCTCAAAAGAATCAAAGCCGTTTCTCTTTATATAATCGTTGACCGCATCATTATCAGGCAAGAAACATGTGTATTTACCATATGAAGACAACAGGGACAAAGCATGCACTTGGTCCAATGCCTGCTCAAACTCAGAGAACTCAGGATGATTATCCATGTAGTCCTTGATGGTCTCTCCATCAAAAGTCTTATAATTTCCACCAATATTGTCTGAATCCTGACATCCGGAAAGCATCATTGCTCCCATGCAGAATACAACAACCATTAGAGACAAGAGGTTTCTCTTCATAATTGAGATTTTTAATTTACGTTAATGAGCCCAAGATAGGCTGATAGTTTAGGGTAATTGATGGGAGCCAAGAACCATCTTGCTCCCATCAACATTAACTAATATAAAATTATTTGACTACAACTTTTCTACTATTGGAAGCAGTCTTCACAATATAAACACCTGCTGGCAAGTTAACGTTACGACGGCCCGTCACCTGAGCCTTCAAAGTACCATCAACACCATAGATGCTACCACCATTCATGAAACATACGGTATTACCTGATACCAAGAACTGAGCATCCTTGCTTGCAACTACTTCTTCGATACCTGTAGCTACACCATCAGCGAACTTCTCCTCAGGAATATCTGCCGCAGTATCGTATGTTCTCATCCAATCAACATAGAGTTTAGAATGAGCAGAAGTAAATCCTGTTGGAGAGAAGAAGGCACTAGTAAACAAGTTCTTTCCAACAGAGAATCCACTGTTCAGCATATCCCAGTACACAACATCACCCTTGACACCGGAAATTTGCTCAGCATTGATGACAACCTGACCATTTTTGCCCAAGAAGGTAAATGTGCCAAAGCCAACATCCTCTGTACCCTTCATCTTGATAGCAAAGTAACGATTGATACCAGCATTGATATTGAATGCTATAGACTCGTCACGTGGACTAGGGTCACGAGCATAGAAAGGCTCTTGTGTTCCTGCGTCATAACGCATAGCCGCTGGTCCAGCGAAATCATTGACAAGCCCAGTTGAAGAACCATCCCATGAAGCATAGGTAGGTGCAGAAGTCAAGACAAGACACTTGGCGTCAGTATTGTCGCTATTCTTAACTGTTTCTTGATTTACACGAGAGAAAGAACGCCAACGGCTCATACGCCAGTTGTCAACCATCTTGGTCTCGCCATACTCTGCCATGGTCAAAGTCTGTCCATTATATACACCCTTTGTTGAAGGATCATCCACGGGAGCATCATTGAATTCCCATCCCTCAAACAAACCTGTCTTTTCTGAATCTGGAGCTTTCAGAACATAATCATTTAACGCATCTTCTACGGTGAACATATAGTTACTCATAGCGTCATAGTCGTCTGGATCAACTGTTGCATAAGCCTTGGTTGCAGTAAACACACCATTATTGTCGAGATAATAGTAGTAATCCCCACACTTCAAGTCATAGTTTTTACCATCACGATTTGCCATCGTGAAGATTGCAGGATTATTGGTCTCACTAACCAAAAGTAGGGTTCCATCAGAAGCCTGAACTATTGTTCCGCCTGAAGTTTTCAGATTAAATGAGCGCTGTCCATCTATCTGTCCACCTGTAGGAACAAAGCTAAATGCAACAGCAGCTTCATTGCTACCTGCCGTTAAAGCTTTTCCTGTCAAATCACCCACAGTGACATCAGCAGCACCAACAATCAAAGAAGAAGTACCATTTGCGCTTCTCAAATAGTTGTAAACTAACTCTTTATTGAGATCTACCGCAGTGAGGAATATCACCTTAGCCTTCTCCAAGTCACTAACTGCCACTTCATAATCTGCATCAGAAGAAGAATTGTTGAAGACCTTATTTGCTGCATCATATGCTTCCTTATAGGTTCTGTAAGCCGTATCGTCCAATTCAGGATACTCTGTATTGCGGAACAAGAAACCATTCAAGTATTGCTCTGCATAATAGAGAGCATAGTTGAGACGTGACTTAGCGATACTTTCTGTTCCATCACCCCAGTTATTCTCCTTGGTGATTTCGTTATTGACGGCATCCTCGATATTCTTAAAGGTCTTAACCCACTTTAAATACATGGTTGGACGCTGCTCCTCTGGCAAATCCAGTCCTTCCTCGTCATAATCCTTAGCCCAACCGCCAAAGTTCAAGTGCCAACTTGGAATCTCAATATAATCATGATTTGCCAAATAATAATAGGTTGGGTTATAATAATCACGCGCTGCCGCATAGTTTACTAATACGATAAACTCCGCCTTATCTTCATTGTCAGGCAAACGCAAAACGACGAGGTTTTTCTCACCTTCCCATTTCTTGTCATTGGTTTGAAAACGCATGACTACGCCATTATCGAGTTTCTGCGTAAATCTACCAGCCATGGAAACAGAATCACGACCAGCATCATTCTCGTCCTTGGAAGTCTTAACCTTGGTGCCAGGATATTTCTTGACGAAATCACAACGTCCATTGTTGATTCCCTCCATACCATACTGCCATCCGATAGTCTCACAAGCACCTGTCACAGGATTGATCCACCACATCTCCGTGCCAACATCTGTCTTACAGCTATCCAAAACATTGATAGGCAAAGCAAACTTGATTGCAACAACCGGATTCTCCTTTGTCACTTTCAAACGCAAACCAGAATCTCCCTTCTTGTCATGCAAGAAATCAAAAGAAGCACGCCATTGACAAGCTTGGGTAGTTGTTGCGAATTTACCAGCATCCATGGTTTTCTCATCACTATTCTTGCCCAAGATAAGTTTTAGATAATCACCATCAAGAAGCATGTCAGAATGCTTAAAACCTTCATACTTGCTTCCCTCAACAAACCAACTAAACATATTTCCTGTTGCGTTGATTTGTTGCGCAGTGTAGTTGTAGAAACCATTAACGCCATGCACATCACGTGCCATCATAGGCAAAGCCGACAAAGCCATACTTGCCAAAAGTAAATGTCTAATTCTCATAGTCATTATGTTTTAAATGAATATTGTTACTAATTGATCATTGTTATTAAGTTTGTCGGATGCAAAGGTATAGAAAAACAGAAAAACTTCAGCTTTTCCCTACCCTTGAACACTCCAACTTGTTTAATTCGGAATATTATATATCCAAACAGGAGTCTTTTTATCATTTCCTGTCCATATTCCTTTATTTTTGTATCCTTACACCTAACTTGTCTTTCTCCACAGAAGTCAACTTTCCATTAACTGATACTTGTGAAGTTTTCTTCAATGGCTTAAAGATAGCATCATAATGCGCTGCACCATCAATCAAGAACTGCGCCTTTCCCTGTTGTTCAGTCTGCATATAATACAGTTTGCTCAAGGAAGAATACCAAACCTCATTTTGCCTTCTCAAGGAACTGCCGTAACCTACAAATATGCGCTTGGCTTTCTCTGCTCCATCCTTTTTATTATAAGTGACCGCCAAGATATAGGCATCCGTCGTCCAACCATCTGCTTGAATCCAAGAGTTGCTATGCATCAATGTTCCATCTGCCAGTTGGTTGAGATAGACATCCGTCACCTGATCACCTTGGGTCATACGGACTCCAATCCAATCATCTCCCTGTCTCTTTTCAAATACAGGCAAATCCTTATCCTTAGGATTATCTTTTAGAATAATGGCAGTAAGTCCCTTTACTTTCTTAGCTGGCTGAGGAAGGTTCAATCCATAATATGTTTCTGTTTGGTCTTGGTGGTGATCAATAGGTCCTTGATGCTCCTTTATATATAAATAGGTAGGATAATCATGTACAAAACCAGAGGGAACCATCAATGCTGGATAAAGTGGTAAAATATCTACTGCCGCATCACCATTCTCCACGCTCAACCGTCCATTATTGTTCCAAGTCTTACCATTCGTATGCCACAACCACTCATACGAGCCTTGTTCATAACTCTCCAGGTCATCAATAACCAGGACCACCTTGTCCAGCCATAGGAAATGACGGAAATTGCGAATCAACTTATCCGCCATCGGTCCCGTGCCATTTGCCAAAAGGTACTTCATGTTGCCCGCATCCATCATATACTGCAACTTACCTTGCAGCAAAGCCCCATGATATTGCTGCTCCGTCGATTGCCCCTTGCCATTAAACAAGACCACATTATGAGCCTGGCTTTGGAAAAAATACTTTCGATATTGCTCCAGAGGATAGCTACAGTTACCACCATCCTTGATAATATCCACACCATGATGGAAAAGGATGAAAGAATTAGCATCCGCATGAGCATGATTCCATGTATAGCCACTCTTTATCGCCAGCATCGTGGCATCTTTCTGCCAAGAATCACGCATTGTAGCCCATCCAAAGGTTTTCCACAAATGAGAAGTCGGAAGCAAAGGAGTCCTAACCTCATTCTCATAGATTGTGTAGAGGAATCCTATAGGATTGTCACGGTAAAGCTCTTCCCTATTAGTTCCATCTTGCATCATGCTAGCATACCAACCAAGGTTATTCGCTGGATAACCCAAATAGTTCGCCAAAGACATGTTTCCCAATCCTGTGACATAAGAATTGCCATCCCCAAAGTTCATACTCCTCAAGATAGAAGAAGATGGATAACAGACATTGAAATAAAAGTCTGCGAGTTTATTCAATTGAGGAATCTTAGGCAATTGTGTCTGTGGATACATATTCTTATAAGCCACCAAAAAGAGCAAAGCTTCTTGAATACCATAATTGGCATAACTGACACTCTCATACATACCACCCGCTTCATCAAAAGACCGAGGCTTATTCTGTAACACATCCCCCTCAAAAGCAAACCACTGAGGCATTGCCTCCAATACTTGACTGGCAGCTACCTTTGCCTCAGGCAAGTCCTCAGCCAAGCTCAATGCCAACATACCTCCTTGACCTGCACAAGCTGCCCACCAGTTATGTCCCATGGAATTAAGGGAATGGATACGAGTCATAGGATCAATCCAATCACCTATAGCAGGTTTCAGTCCTATACGATAAAGTGACTTGGCAATTTTCTTTCGGTCAGAAGCCGACAAATAGTTGCGAACTGCATTATAAGCCACAGCAGCCAAATAACATTTATAAGCCTGCCCCAAATCAGAAGTCCACTGAGGCTTACGAGCCAGCATCTCTGCACTACCCCATGTTGCAGTTTTTTCAAATTGCAACAAACTTTTGCGTAAATTCTCAGCATATTCCTTCTTACCTGTCATACGATAGGCCAAAGACACATATTCCACGTTTCTCAAATCTGTATTTTTGAGAGACTTGTTGGCTTTATCCTCCAAACTTTTCCAATAGTTTGCCATGACAGGTTCTTTCGCGATACGAGATTTAGCCAAATCCACACGAGACTTAGTTGCAAACAGATAACGCCCATTGTCATTTGCTGCAGGAACCAGAGAACACAACGAAAACAAGAAAACGATTGTTACCATTACACGAGACAACACTTGGCGTACATAACGCCTTGAAAAATATAATTGAGACTCTATCGTTCTACGCTTCGTTTTCATTTTAGCAGCAATCTCATCAACTGACAGCCCATCAAAACGACTTAACTCATAAACTAAAGAAGCCTTCTTGCCCAATGTTGATATTGCATCCTTCTCTATTTTTTTGATTTGAGCACAATTCATCATCTGCTGGGCATCAACTTGTTCTGTCTCATTTTTGAAATGAGTAGTATAAAAATCCATCCTAACACGATGACACGCAACGCGACGAGCATCATCTATGATAAGGCGACGAGCCGCTTGAAAAGCAAAACTCTTCAATGTGTCAGGAAGAATGGTCCCCTTATATAATAAGAGGTGAAGGAACAACTGCTGAGTCATATCCTCAGCTTTATCCACATCCTTAGTATATTTAAAAAAATATGCTAAGAAATCCTTACGGCTCTCCGAACAGAGGCGACCAAGCAATAAATTCTGCTGGGTTTTAAGATTGTCGATTTTATTCATTGTCTTCATTACAGGTTTCTTTTTCCGTTTTAAATTACATTTGCGATTGCAAAGATAGAATTATTTTTTCATACATGTATCTCCTTGGCACATAAGAAAAATCCAACATGAACAATTTGGACTATAGAATAAATAAACCTCTAATTATCAAACATATACAACAAGAGTCCAAATTAGCTTTAATCGTTAATTTGGACTCTCCATATAGTCTTTCATCAAAAATTCAAGTATGCTTTTGCAAATATTCCGTCGGGGTCATACCTTCCATTTTGCGGAAAGTCGTAAAGAAAGAAGACTTTTTGAATCCACATTTCTCACTCAAAGCAATGATGGTATATTGCTTATAAGCCTTTTCTTCCAAATAACGCTTGAACTCTTTCAGGCGATAACCGTTTACATAATCATAATAGCCTAATTCCAAGTAATACTTAAACATATTACTTAAAATCGCATTAGATACTCCCATTGCCGTTGACAAGTCGCTCAATCGCATGTCTTGGCTCAAATAAGGCTTTTCCGTCTTCATCAGTTCATCCACACGCAAGAACAACATCTCCATTTCCGCATGGTTAATCTTGACCGTTTTCTTATTTTCCTGCGGAATTTCATCAAGTTTTTCTTCTTCCTTATTCTGCACCTCTTCCACCTCTATCAAGGCCTGTTCAATGATATTACGCTCATCCAGCAAAATATTGGTTTTCTTGCGATAAGACTTGAAACGAAAGCCTGCAAACACAGCCAACACAAAGAGAAGCATTTCTACCCAAAACAGGAAAGAAGGAGTAACCCAAAGCAAGTAAACTGTTTCGGAAGAAGGAATACCCAAAAGTCTCACTGCCAAACGATGCTTGCCTGGCAACAAGCCTTGTATATCCACATATTGATCCTTGCAAGCTATCCAATCTCCCTGGTCTATGCGATATTCATAAATACGTCCCTCCTGTCTTGCAAAATCTCCAAATACAGGAATAAAACAGACCCTTGACTGCACAAAATTCCAAGTTGTATGTATATTCTTGTCATGCAAAACCTCACGCTCCACACCTATACCTGTCAAAGAACCTCCAAAAGAAAGGCGATAAGGAATGATCGGGAAATGTGCCTTGTAGGCAATACTCTTTTCCAAAGTCTCTAACTTTGTATGGTACAACCCATTCCCCGAACAAACCCAAAGTTCTCCATTCTTATTTACGATGCCATTAGATGAGATATAATTGATACCCAAGTTTTGCATAGAACCGATACTTAGTACATCGTCAAAATTATAATCAGTCCTAAACAAACCTTTTTCATTAGCTATATAGTAATGTCCCTTTTGATCATCATAGATTACACCACAATGGTCGCTTATCATCATCTCCGGGAATGCTAAATCTTTATGTTGTAAAGTGTTAATATCATATATCTTAAGACTATCATCAGAATAGACCACCATCTGGTCACGATGTCCTTTCGCTACCTTCCAATTCATGGTGTTGGAAAAAGCTTCCATGTCACCTTTAAAATTTTGGATACGATATGTATGAGAATCTATTAAGACTACTCCCAAATTAGTTCCAATCCAAGCTCTACCTTGGCTATCAAACTCAATGCCTTGCATCGGCATACGTCTCGTTTTCTTATCTTGAATCAAGACTAACTTGACTTCACCTGTTGGTTTTATAACAAACACTCCCTCACTACCAGTAACCCATAAAGAGCCATCAGGAGCTTTTTTCATGTAATAAAAAGAAGAATTCTTGAAAAAAGCATTTCCTTCAGCATGTTTCAAGACACCTGTAGATGAGTCTAATACCAAAAGACCATTATCATAAGTGGAAACATAATAATTGTCACCAAACTTAATAAGATCCGTGATTATCGCAGTACCATAATCCGAGTAAGAAACCAAAGTTGGAGCCTTCATTCCTGCTTTTTTCCAATAAAGACCAGAGCGAGTACCCAACAGAAAGACATCCTTGTCTTGTAAGAAGCAACGTACGCTTTTATCTTTTGACGTAAAACCATTTTCTGAAAAAACAGAAAAAATAGGTTGGGAATAATAACTATGAAGTATGCCATAGAAGAAGACACCAAACCAGTTGACCCCATGCCTATCTCGCAAGAAACAATAAAGTGTATTTTCTGGTAAATGATACTTTCCTGTTCCCATCATAGAGTATTGCTCCTTCATTTCAGCGGTATTACCATCTAACACGTATGCACCAAATCCATCGGTTGCGACTAAAACGTCGTTTCCACAGACCTTCACACTGTTTATAATCCTTCCTAAAACAGAGGCTACTTTTTTTTGTCGTTTTCTTGAAATATCAAAGACCAGCAAACCATTACTCTTTGTTCCAAGATAAATCTTATCTTTAAATACAGAAAAATCCGTAAGAGAAGAGGTTGACGACACATAATAAAGGTTCACCTTTTTCGTTTTCATATCAAAACAACCCAAGCGACGAGATGCCGTAAACCAAACCTTATCCCCCTCTATACGAATACATCTTACAGATATATCTTCCAAGGTACACCTATAAAGTAGTTTCGAATTTCCCTTTTCATCCAAGGAATGAAGTCCTTCCTTATCTCCATAAAAAATTTGGTTTCCTGTTGCCTTGACACTCAAGACCATATGATCAATCACTCGTTTCATCCGATCTTGACCAAATGGCAAGACAAACAAGCCTCCACTCCCTGCAACATAGACATCCCCACAGCTATTGATATCTACATGATAACAAGACAAATCCCGAGGAGACACCTCTGGCAAATTGAACGATGTGAGATATTGTCCATTATATACAAACAAGCCTTGCGAAGTACTCATCCACATCTGGCCGTCTGCATCCATGAAAAAATCAGAAACGGAAAGATTGACAAACCCATTGTCCAAAGATACATTTTTCAGCACATTTTCGTAACCCATAGAATCTGCCCATAATGGCATCTCTATGAATAAGAATATCCAAAAAAACATATATTTAAGAACTTTCATGTCATTTTAATTATTTAAATTGGTTATTTAGATGCAAAAGTAATCAAAATAGATGAAAGTTCCAAATATTGAAAGGAAAAAATCTACAAAAAAGGAGTCATAAGATTACTCCTATGACTCACACCTTAATATCACTTAACAATCATTTTTCTGCCATTCAACACGTAAATGCCTTTGTGTAAAGTTGTCTTTAACGCTTCCCAATGTTGGGCATTTGCAACAACACGCCCTGACAAATCATAAACTTTAGAAGAGTTTACCTTCCCCATTTCCTCTGTTTGCCTGGGATAAATTCCTGTAGTTTCATCTGTGACGCTTACATTGTCAAATATGGCTTGATAAGGGTCTCCTGTATTAGAACCTGTACAAGTAAACATACCGATATAAACATTTGGGGACATTGAGCAATCGTTTTCTGCGACAACATACCAATTAACGCCATCACGCGACTGATAGGTAACAAATGTATTGCCTTTACGTTCTAACTTAAACCAACAAGGTGCATACGTAAAGTCACATCCTTTAGTCCAGTTGAATCCCGCCCCATTGACATCACGCAAAAAATTATAGCAATAACGACAACCCGCATCACTCAATCCTAAACCTACCACTTTCGAGGTGGGACTTAGAGTTTGACGAACCATCACACCAGTTCGCTTAAAGTTAATGTCTGCAGAAGTGATTCTTACGACCAAAGAGCCATCACCTTGCATCTTATGATAAGCAAAAGTATAAGAATCGCCCGTTTTATTCAAATCCGTGCCAGTACCATTGACTGCAAAAGTGCCATTGCAACTTGAAGTATATAAAGCATAACCTACATCGGTTCCAATATTTTCCACATTCCAACCTTCAGGTAATGTCGTACTACCAGCTTCAGCAACAGCACTAACCGCATTGGTTAGTTTGCTACGACCTGCATAATTCTTAAATGCCACCTTATAATAATAGGTTTTACCTATCTCTGCCGTTACATCCTTGTATTTATTATTGGTATAATAATCCCACTCTTTGAGCGTTGTAAATCTCTTGTTGTCTGTGCTACGATAAACATAAAAACCACGAGCATCTTCTTTCAAAGGATGATCCCATGAGAGATAAACGCAACCTATGTTTCCCTCTGCCTTCAACCCTAAAGGTTGTTCTGGAACGGTCGTAAATATAGGAGAAGTCTCCAATGACTTTGCATAAAAAAGGGTATGATAGTCCTGCTCTGGACGTCCCAATTTGGTATAGATTGATAGATAAGGAAAATTGTCCTCATTCATTCCAAGTCTTTCCTTATAATGATGATAAACACTTTCAAAGTTACTACCATCAGGACGAAGACGGAAACCATTATCATGGGTGGAAATATAATACCAGTTGTCCCATGGCTCATAAATGGTGTCTTCATGTCCTGAATTGTAACGACACCAATAATCAAAAACTTTCAGCAATCTATTATCCAACACACTATAAAGGTCATCGCCTTGCGACCACGCAATCTGAGCCATTCTTGCCAAATCATCCAAAGTAAGCAAAGCATGCACATTATCACGTCCCATTTCTTTTGACTGACCAGTAGGAAGAGAACAAGATTCTATACTACCTGGTATTGTTGGGTCTGAATAATATCCCAAAGCTTCCTCATAAATGTTTTCGTCATCAAGAAGAACACCTGCTGCTAACAATCCATCTATAGCACCTGCCGACCAACTACTCATACCATTTGTCTTCTGCTCACGCAAGGAAGGAACAAAGATATCCTTGACCATAGTCATAAACTTTTCTCTATCCGATATAGTCCATCCCTCATAGAAAGAGCCATCAGAATAGCGAAGAAGTTCTGCCGCCAAAACCATGTCTCGGCAAGGATATTGGCGCAATTGTTCCTGGGCAGTCTTAATGGTATTACACCATCCCATTAAAGTTCTCACTGCAGCATCTGCATGAGCCTTATTACCTGTCACTTGCCAAATGATAGCATTGTATTGTGCTGCCACAGCATCCTTGCTACACCTTTGGCGAGTACCATCTGAACCACCTGGGTCAGAGACTGGATTGTGTGCTGTCCACGTAGATTGGCACATCGCATCTGCCAAGAATTTTTGCCATTCCCCATAAAACAACTCATCTTTATTTGCGATATGCTCCTTGATGGTTTTCAGTTCAGACATAGAAAGCAAACTTCCAGGATGAACAAAGACTCGTGCTTGCATGGCAATACCACACACAACGAGAAAGGTTAATATCATTATTGTTCTTTTCATAATTATACTATGTTTGAATGTAACTTATACCATAAGTACGCAAAAACTTAGAGTGACACTTAATTCAAAAATTAAGTTTTCTCTAAGTTTTTGCAAAAAATCTTATTTTCCTTCTAATGATAAGACGTATGAGAACTTATATTTCCCAGAATAATGGCGATACTCCTTATGAGGATATTCTCCCCAACTATTGTCACCACCCAAGCCACGCATCACGTTGCCGGTAATCACATAAGTTTCCTTACGCTCATAAAGGTCCTTGGTATGGCGCATCTTACGGGTATTTCCTGGGTCAAAGTCTTCATCCATATAGTGCAAAGCTGAGAAATCCATATCTCCCAACGATGCTATCTTCACGCTCACACCCTTTTGAGCATCGGTAAGTTTCGCCCATCTCACATCCGTATGGTTTCCATTCTGTTGTGGGCGAGCGTATGGGTAATACATATCCGATACGGTGGTGTCATAGCGACCAATAAACTGTCCTGTCTTGCGATCGGAATAGTTTTCGATAGGTCCACGCCCATAATAGCTTACATTCTCGAATCCCTCAGCCAATGTGAAACGCATACCAAAGCGTGGCATTTCTGGAAGTTTACGACCTGTCGTATTCATCTCGGCAGTCACTTGAACACTTCCATCCTTACGAATCAGATAACTAAGCTGGTAATCCTGGTCAATGTCATCGAAATGCAAGATGAAGTCAATAGGCAGTCCTTCCTCTCCCATCTTACCTATGGTACATTTCTTGACCCAACTATTGGTTTGTACAGAACGCCATACACCCAGGCGCATCGGCATTCCATTGCCAAAGTCATTATCGTTAGGAGCACGCCAGAAATATGGCTCGATGGTAGAACGTCCTGAGAGCACTTGCTGTCCATCGTAAGTCAATTCCCAAATCTTACCCGAGCGACGGTCGATGGCACCGCTCACATGGTCATTGGAGAAAGTGATGTTTCTGCCATCATCCTTCCATTTCAGCTTTCCATTATCAGCAAAAACAGCTTCTGTCTTAGGTTGCATCGCCTTCACGAACTGTTCCTTGGCGACCTCGGTTCCAGCCTCCAGTAAAGGAGTCTCCTTGCGCAACTTGGCATACACCTCCAAGGTATATTCACCTTGCGCTTCCAACTTTGGCAAGCGAAGTTTCACAATGGTAGAGTCACCTGCTGCCACTCGTGCAGCAAACTTTCCTTGTTCCGCCAACTCACCCTCATGATGGAGAGTCCAAGAGAAATCAAACTCATCAGAAGAAGTAAAGTTATATTCATTCTTCACCAAAAGCCTGCCTGTATTCCAATCAAGAAGTTTGAAGTTGACATTCTGATATACCTTCTTAACCTCCCATGCCGCAGGCTTAGGCGTTCCATCACTGGCGATAATGCCATCAGTACCACTATTCTCATCATCTAGCCATACATAACTACCCATGCCACCATTATACATATAATAGGTACGATGGTCTGTGTTTTCATTAATGGTTCTCTTGAATCCCTGGTCTTGGAAATCCCAGATAAAACCGCCTTGAAGATTTGGAGCTTGCTTAATGACATCCCATAAATCCTGAAAGTCTCCTGTACTATTACCCTGCGAGTGCGCATACTCACACATGATAAAAGGACGAGTCTTGCCACTCTTCGCATAGTCCTTCATCCTGCCAAAGCTTGGGTACATCAATGCCACCACATCGGTATTCCAATCTTCCCATGCTTGTTCAAACTGCACATATCTTGTCTTGTCATGCTCCTTCAACCACTTGTATTGGTCATGGAAGACCTTGCCATTGCCACACTCGTTACCCAGCGACCAGCCAATGATAGAAGGATGACTGCGATCACGGTAATACATACGATGGATTCTATCCTCATGCACTGCCACCCATTCAGGGCGATAAGCAGGATGAGGAATGGTATCGCTGAAATAAGGCACACTACCCATTCCATGAGTCTCTATGTTAGCCTCATCCACCAAGTAGATGCCATACTCGTCACAAAGATCATACCAAAGAGGGTCGTTAGGATAGTGCGAACATCTCACCGCATTGATGTTGAGACTCTTCAAGAGTTTGAGGTCGTGCATCATGATGTCTCTTGTTGGCACATGCCCCAAAGAGTCGTTGGTCTCATGACGGTTCACACCTTTTATATATACGACCTTGCCATTCACCATCAAACGGCTATTCTCAATCTTGACCTCACGGAAGCCCACATTCGCCTTGACGGTGTCCTTGCCGTATATCAACTGGCACTTATAGAGATTAGGCTTTTCTGCACTCCACAACTTCACTTGCTTAATCGCCTTGGCAAACGACAAGTTCTGATATTCCCCCTGACCTTTCACTGCCTTGCTTTCTTGATATACCACCTTACCATTAGCATCAAGCAATTGCAAAAGAAGAGAACCATTGGCAGAAGCCTTGCCAAAGTTTCGCAAAATAACATCAGCCTTGAAGTTTCCATTGCGATATTGGTCTATAGGAGTAGCCTCGATGGCATAATCCCAGACGCAACTCTTCTGATAAGCCTGAAGATACACTTCACGCTCAATACCTGTGATACGCCAAAAGTCTTGGTCTTCCATATAACTACCGTCGTGATAGCGATACACCTGTACTGCCAAATTATTATTACCCGCCATGAGATATGGGGTAATATCAAACTCCGCAGGAGTCTTGCTGCACTTGGTCATGCCCACCTCCTTGCCATTGACATAAACTCGTGCATAACCCGTAATGGAGCCAAAGTGAAGCATCACCTCCCTATCTTTCCAGTTGTTAGGAACGGTAAAGGATGTGCGATAAGTTCCAACAGGATTAGGAATATCAATATAAGGAGGATTAGGAGTCCAATTATACTTGAAATTAATAAATATGGGTGTCCCAAAACCTTGCAATTCCCAGTTGGAAGGCACAGGAATCTTTGCCCATTTGGAATCATCATAATGAGAAAGGTAGAAGTCGGTGGGTGCCTGTTTAATGTTGTCATCATAACGGAAACGCCACATACCGTTCAAGGACTTGACATAAGAAGTCTTGAACCAGGCGTGAGGTTTTTCCTTACCTCGTTCAAACACCGTTGGATTCTCCCATTCATTATTTCCAGAATAATCTATGGCAGAGATGGGATTCCAACTTGCAGAAAGTGCAACCAGCATGAAGCACCTTACCAAATAATTGAGTGACATTATTTTCATCATTAAATTGTTTTGGTTTGTTATTTTTGATTGTTATTACACGTATTACATGATTACTATATAAAATATACGCAACCCACACTTCCCACACTTATAGCTTACACCCTCTTTTTCGTCCTATCTTGTATCTTACTTCTGCCAATACACCACGTAACGACAATGGTGAGCATCGTAGAAAGGAACTATGTTTATACTTAAAAAATGTCGTTATTCTGCGCCAAATACCTTTTTTAACCCATTTGGCGCAAAATAACGACTATGCATAATGTGATACTACATTGACATGGATTTTTAGGAAGTACTACACAATTCATAGTTAGTACTTCGGCCTCCTTCATCCGTCTGTCTCAATACTCCCTTAGCCATCAAGTCCCTGATGTCTCGGTTGGCTGTGTCTTGCGAACAATGGTTGATTTTGTACCATTTCGAAGAATTGAGTTTTCCCTTGAAGCCATCCAAGAGCATGTTGAGCACCTTACGCTGACGAGCATTAAAAACTATCGTGCGATGCCTATCCCAAAACTGAGCCTTGCGAACTACATTCTCCGTCTTTTGCAAGGCATTTACCAAAGCAGCCTTCAAAGTCTGCAAGAACCATTGTATCCATGGAGTAATGTCCAAGTCGCCTTTCTGCGCTTGCTCCAAGTGATCGTAATATTCCTTGCGATGATTCAGTATCTCTGAAGAAAGACTATAATAACGTTGGGAAGTTTGGTCGGCACGGGAAAGCAACAGTTCGGTCAAGGTTCTGCAAAGCCGTCCATTGCCATCGTCGAATGGGTGAACCGTCACAAACCAAAGATGTACCACAGCTACCTTGACCAATGGGTCTATACTTTCCTCCTTATTTATCCAATCCATCAATTCCGCCATCATCATAGGAACATCCTTGCTCGCAGGTGCCTCATAATGTACTTTCTCATGACCCAATGCACCCGAAACCACTTGCATTGGTTCATCGCCCACTCGCCACTGAGCTACAGCTATCTTATGGATACCACTTCTCCCTGTAGGAAATAAAGCCGCATGCCAAGAAAATAAACGTTCAGCATCCAAAGATATAGCATAATGCTGCACGGCATCCAGCATCACTTGCACCACTCCCTCTGTATAATGGTCGGTCACAGGCAAACCTTCATACTCCAATCCTAACTGTCGAGCCACAGAAGAGCGCACACTATCCCTATTCAAGTTCTCACCCTCTATCCTTGCCGAATGCACGATTTCTTGTGTTAAGGAGTCGAGCATGGATTGGTTTCGCTCCTCGAAACCAAACATGGAAAGCCTGCCCAGCAACTTTCCCCTCAGCATATTCACTTCTGCCAAGCTATTGCTAAAACAGGCATTGTCCCAAGTCATGTGAGGCCAATCCTCTTGCTGCCAAATATACATTGTTGCTTCCCTCATAATTGATTCTTTTGGCGCAAATATAAAGCATTTTATCGGATTATGCAAGTTTTGCGGAGATTATTCGCATTATTCTCCGCATTTTTGCGGAGAATAGGAGAAAATAGCATCACTATAGCGACTAAATCGAGTAGAAAAAAGCCCCGACCACCCAATGGGCAACCGAGACTTTCAAGTATTATAACGCTAAAAACTAACTTTCCATTATTTTACAGGAACAAAACGCAGAGCAACACCTCCAGATGCTTGCAGATAAAGCTTCAACTGCTTGCCAGCCTTGATAACCATCTCTGTAGAAGAAACCTTGGTGCGAGTCTGCAAAGACGGATCATCATTATAGATTTCCACACGATATTTCTTGCCCTTCTGCAGGAAATCGGCAGTATTGAGGGTGATGTCGCGAACCTGCAAACCATTCATCGCTCCCACGAACCAATCATTTCCTGTGCGGCGAGCCTGAACGATGTACTCTCCTATCTCACCTGCCAGAGCCTTGCTCTCATCCCATACAGTAGGACAATGCTTCCAGAAATCCAATTCCTTCTCGCCCTTGTAGGCATTTGGCAGGTCGTACCAATACAAGAAAGTAACCGGGCTATAATATACCACTGGCATCGCCAACTGATGTGCCTTTGTATTCTTCACTCTACCATTAAAATAACATGGAGTATAATCGGCAGGACCACAAAGGAATCTTGTGAATGGAAGAACCACATTGTGATCAGCTGCAGGCATTTCTTCATTACCTCCAATGCCTTCCTGAGTCATCAAATTAGGATAAGTGCGACTCCATCCCGTAGGGCGATACTCATCGTGGATATCCACCATGATGTGATAATCGGCACATTTCTTTACGGCATTATGAAGCCAGGTGGTCCACTCCTGCGAACCAATCTGAACAAAACCAAACTTGATGCCACAGATGCCCCACTTCTGATAAAGAGGCAATATCTTATCAAGATCCTGATACAAGGCTCTCTGATTTACATATACCCAAACTCCGATGCCCTTGCTCTTGGCATAGGCACAAAGCTCAGCCATATCGAAATCGCGGTTGTCTGCCACCTTCAATGCCGAAGAACTCATCTTCATCTCAGGACCATACCAGCCTGCATCCAGTTCGATATACTGCAAACCTCTATCTACACAGAAATCCACACCCTCATATAGCGTCTTCTTATCCAGACGGCAAACACGGAATGCCTTGCCTGGGCGAATCCACTCCTTAGCATCAGCAATCTGGCATGGAACATTGAGATTCAGCACCATCTGCTTGTTGTTAATCAGATCGATAGCCTTCTCACCCACCATGATGAATCGCCAAGGCATATCGTAGGCGGTGATGATATCAGCAGACTGGAACATCGCCATCTGCAATTCATTATCAGCCTTCAACTTGAGTTTTCCACGAACGAAATCAGAAAGGGCTGCTTCACCGATGGCTGCATAAAGTCCGTTGGTAAGATGCAAGGTAAGAGGGCGCTCAGCCTCATCCTTCCAAGCCTTCTCGCTCTTCAGCAACTTTACCTTGTTGGAATGTGACTGTGCCCATGCAAAGTGATAAGCTTCAGCACCAGGAGCCAGGCGGAAGGATGTCAGATCATCGGTGATGTGCATGAACAAGCCGTTCGTTGCCTCAGGGAAGTGATAGCGGATAGCCACTCCCTCATCGTAAGCTCTCACGATGATGTCGAAGAGATACTGCTGGCGCTTGTCATAGCTATTGCCGCTGTTGTCATGATTGCCACCCTTCATCAGGTGGATAACCATTTCGTTATAATGGTCGCGGATAGATGAATACTCACCATAGATAGGGTTCCAGGTATCATCCTTGGCTGTACGCTCTACGTTGATTACTTCCATACCTCTGGTCCAGATCTTATTGGTATCTACCGGAATGCCCATCGCCGACTCCACCAGATGGTTGTCGATGTTCACACCCAATTCACCTTCTTCTATCACCAGCTTAGCTGCATAGTTGAGGTGATAGATTAATCTTCCGTCTTTCTGCTCGAAGACGAAGTTGTATTTACCGTTAGGCGACTGCAAGGTTTGCTGGGCATACACTTGCTCCACTACGCCCCATATTAAAAACAAGAAGAGCAAAACACCCTTCATTCGATTTTTACATGTCATATTTCTTATTGTTTTGTTATTACTTTATCATTGTTTCCATCCCTATAGCGGAGCTTTTTAGTCCCTACTAGGGACGAGGCTTGATCCCTACTAGGGACGAAGCTCAATCGGTACTAGGGACGAGGCTCAATCGCTAGTAGGGACTAAAAGGCGACACTATTGGGTGCGTCTATCGCTTATATGGATAATACGTACTAAATGGACTTATTACTTAAAACGAATGATAAATGAAAATATTTCCCTCATTTATGCGAGAGTTACGAAAAAAGTTTGTATTTTTGCAGTGGGTTCGTAATGAGGCATCTTCCAAGATGAAATCACGTAACCGAGAAGTCATCTTCAAGAGCATCGAGTTGGCATGCTATTACGAAGGGTATAAAAGAGTGAAATAAAGGACATAAATATTATAACAATGAAGACAACATCTGAAATACTAAACCTTTTGAAGTCGTACAAGAGTATCGCTACTTCAAAATATGGATTGACAAAGATTGGCATCTTTGGCTCAGTAGCTCGTGGTGAACAGACTGACGAGAGTGATGTTGACGTTTGTTACGAAGGCAAGGCTCCTTCTTTCTTGACATTAGACTTGATACAAACCGACTTGGAAAAGTTGTTTGGAGCCAAGGTCGATATGGTTAGGGTAAGAGACAGGATGAATGGCTTGCTTAAACAAAGAATCATGAAGGAGGGGATTTATGCCTAAAGTTCTTCTATACATAACAGCCAAAATCATTTGGAACTTTCTGTTCTATAACACAGATTTCCATGAGAATAGAGCTCATGTTCATGTAGGTAAGCGAGGAACAGAAGAACTCTGTAAGATTTGGTTGGAGCCAGAAGTAGAAATGGCAAAACAAGGAGACCTCACTGACAAACAAGTCAAAGAGGTTCTTGATATAGCAAAGAGATACCAAACTAAACTGCTTTACCAATGGAAGCAATTCAAGGAAGGTAAAACTATAAGAATAATAAAAATAAAAAAGTAAGAATATGTATCAGAATGAAGGTTATTGGAATGTGAAGCCTAAAATCAAGGCTATATCGTTCCCAAAGAGAGGTAAGTTTGAAGTTACCCTGCAAGACGGTCGTTCTATAACGATGCCTATTTCTGCTTTTCCAAGCATGAAGAAAGTGCCTGTTAAAGAAAGAAGCAACTGGTATCTAATGGGAGGTGGCTTCACATGGGATTCATGCCCAGAAGTAATCCATATCGAACAAATTTTGGGTAACTACGCTAACTATTCACATGAGACCAATGCTTAATCATACTCTCTTAAATAATTAGAATATAACAATATTGTCCAACCATTTAAAAATAAGGATATAAGATATTCCTTTGCTCACGATGAAATCGCCTTTATAATGGCTTGGCTATACAACAAAGACAATCCCTATAGCGATATAAACCATTGCTATAGGGATTGTCTAAAAATTAATTAGAAAGGCTAACTTTCCCATTTTCAGAGCAGACGATGCGCTGCTCGGTTCCATTCTTCAGTTTCACGATGATGCCCACGGCACCCTGCTCGCTTGGCGTAAAGTAATCTACTGATGCGATATCGCCTGGTTCTGTATCAGAACTTGGTTCATATACGCAGACGAAAGGATGATTCCAAGCCTCACCCTTCTGGCGAGCCACGAAAGTCAATACCGGCTGGTCAATTACCTTATAAGGCTGGTTAGGCATACGCTCATATTCCAGATTGGCAGGAGAAAGTGCCTGGAAGATGGTGCGGTTTTCATCCGCCTTCATCCACATCGTCATCGTAATCTCCTTCTGGTTATCCATCGCTGCCACCACCTTTTCATCTTCTATCTTGGTTAGAAACTGGGTCTTCACGGAAGAAGTCATATCGGCGCTCACCTTATTATATATATAGGAATAAGCATAGAGATGACCGCCGGCAAAGGCGAGTTCCTCGGTTGGCTTCATATCGAGCGCCTTACCGCTTGCCGCATCCATCACTTTCATCTCCTGTCCCAGATTGTGATAGAAGTAATCGTGGGTCTTGTCGCCCCCTTCTTTCCTTCGGCTGCGGAATACATCGATGTAATAACCGCCCTTATCGCTGGTCTTCACGATGGCTGTGGTACGCTGCTGCTCTGCCTGTGTTTCTGGTTCAAGAAAGTTTACCGTGGCGTAAGTCATCTTCTCCTTCTGTTCCGAGAGTTTCTTGCTGGCAGGCTGTTCTGCACTTACTTCAGGATAGACTGAAATAACCTTGAAGGGATGCTGCGACATCATCACCGGATAGCTCGAAACACCATCTACCACCACTGTGTTATGGGCTGGCATCTGAGAATAATACTCTGCGTAATCCAATCCGCTATAGAGGTATTTTCCTATTCCTGCATCAGGACCCAGCACATAGCCCTTGCCATAAAGTTCCAGGGAGATGCCGTTGGCATGGGCATGGTTACCCAGGCTGGCATTGATGGAAGCCATCAGGTCGTGCTGCTTGTCCATACCCGTACGCATCGCAATCCACGATACATTAGGAGCATTGAACATCGTGCTGGTATATTTCTCGATTTCTGATACCGGAGCATCGCTTGCGACGGCGCTCTTGAAGAGATTCATGTCTGCGATAAGACTCTTGTTCTTATGTCGGGTGGCATATTTCAGGATATTATTGATACCGCCCTGGTTCAGATAGCCCGGATGGGTATCGCCGAAACCTGCTATCATACGATTTGGGAAGAGATATTCGGCAGATGTCTTCACGCCATCTATCAGGATAGGACGCTGCTTGAACATATCAATTCCCGCCTTTTCATCGAGCATATTGGCAAAATCGCAGATGGTACCAAGCACCGTGGTGCTATACCCTGGGGATTCATACCAGGTCTTTGCATTGGCATCGAAACCAAAGTCGATGAGTTTGTTCAGGCTCCACTGGCGAATGCTGTTCTGATTCACCACATAATCCAGATAATATTGCTTGCCCTTGCCGTCGGCATAAGCCTGGTTATCCTGCAAAATGAGAGCTATCTTCACGATGAAATCGGCCTGGAAGAGATCCCAGTTGTTATGAGGCACACCATTGGCGATGATATTCTCCGCCCACTTCTTGAAGCCAGTCTCGATGATTGGCAGGTCTTCCTTTACCAGATTTTTGATGAGTGGATACATCTGGGTCAATTCATTGATGATATCTTCGTGAATAACCTCGAAGGTAGTCATACCCACCAAGGTTTGCTGATGACCGTGATTCAGATCGATAGGCACATTGCGATAGGCGATGCCTTTCATATAGACATCGAACACCTTCGCCGCCATCTTGCCGTAGCGCATATCTCCAGTAGCGGCATAGACGCGGGCTGCATCTCGGGCAATGCCCATAATCTGTCGGTTCACGCTGGCGATATTGCAACCCGTCTTGGCAGGTGAAGTCTTCTCCATCTTGCCTGAAGCCTTGCTTACATAGGTTACATTACCTAACTCATCGTCATCGAATGGAATCAAATCTTCCAAACGAGGACGGTTGTATTGCGACTCCATACCACGGGTTCCGTTATATTTCACGGTTGGTTCCGGAGCACGTTCTCCCCCTATCTTCGCAAAGGATTCACCATTTACGAAGACATCCGAGGCGTGGGTGTTCCAGAACATCTGCAGTCGGGAGTAGAGCCAGTCGGGCTGTGCATCCACCTTCTGCATCACGTTTTCTATCTTTCCCTTAAGCCTGGTTATCTCCGGGTCTTCCACTTTCTTTTTCCCCTTGGCAAAAATATCAGAAGCATTTACTAAGAGTAAGCAAGCCGCTAAAATCATGTATAAAACTTTCTGTTTCATGCGTTCTTTCTTTTGTTTTTGCTAATAATACGATTGGGAAGGGGGAAATACGTAGTTTTTTATAGAGTTCTTAATTGTGTTAAAAATACTTCTTCTATAGGGTTATTCTGTTAACCACTTCCAGATAGGAATGACTTCTATGGTTACACCATCTTTCTCAATGATTTCTTCCTCATCGTATGTTATGATGATAGCCTTCCTGATAGGATAAAGCTTATTTAGGGCGACGAGTGCTGCAACTTCCCGCTTTCGGGTATCTATATCTTCAAGACTGAAGGAAGCCTGTATCGCCAGTCCTTCTTCTGGAACGTAGAAATCCACTTCTATGTTCTGGTTGTAATAATATAGTTTCGGCATCTCATTGTTTCTGTTGTATTTCTTGTGCAGGGTGATGGCGCATAGATTTTTCAACAGAGGCGACTTTGAGTCAGTAAGAAAGATGCTCAGCAAACCGTTATCAGTAAAGTAATGCTTCTTGGCAGTTTCCTTCTCAGCAAATTTAGAGGCATAGTTGTCTAACGTAAATAAGAGACAAGCCTCTTTGGTGTATCGGATGTAGTCGATCATGGAGGCAGTATTGGTAGAAACGCCGGCACTCTTTACCATGTTGACAAGTCTGTTGTAGGCGGTTGGTTGCATGATATTATCGGCAAGCCGCTTGATGGCAAGTCGTAAAGCATGATCGTTCTTAATATTGTTTCTCTGCACCACATCGCCTAACACGATTTTCTCATAGAGTCCATTCAGCCAATGGCGTTTGTTCTTATAAAGAAGAAGTTCCGGAAAACCTCCCCATTTGAAGTATTCCGAAAAGAGTTGCTGCACTATATTTTTTTGCTTGCCATACTGCCAGTTCTCTTCGAGTGTAACGCCTTTGGCAACCAGATATTCTTTGAAAGAGAAAGGAAAAACCTTTTCATCAAAGTAACGGGATCCCAGAGTTGTGGCGATGTCACGGCTCAGCATCTTGGCATTGGAACCCGTGATGAATACCTTGTATTTCTGATTGGCAAGACGGCGTGCAAAGTGCTCCCATCCCTCTATATTCTGAATCTCATCGAAGAATAGGATAGGTTTATAGGAGTACATGGTATTGTATGCCTGCAGAATCAAGTCGAAGTCTTCCACTTTCATTCCGTAGAGGCGTTCGTCGTCAAAGTTAATATAGACGAATTCCTTGATGTCGTGCCCTTCGGCAAGGAATTGTTTGGCACGCTGATAGAGCAGATAAGACTTTCCAGCCTGACGGATACCTACAAGCACATATCTTCCCTGCTCCTCAAAGTCGAAAGGTCTTTGATAGAGTTCTATCTCCTGTATTTCGTTTTGTCCCTCCTTGATGAGAGTCTTGAAAACTTCTTTTTGCATGGTTCTATCTATTTGATTTCCGTGCAAATATACGACTTTTATTTGTTGCTACCAAATAAATTACGCTAAATTTGTTTATTGCCAATAAATAAATCTGCTACTTTTTGTTTATTGCCAATAAATAAAATCCAGCTGATAGCAGTTTCCTGCCATGCCCTTCAAGCGGTCCCTCGGGGAACACGTGATGGGGAACCGATGAACATGAGATGAGCAACCGTTGCTCACGAGACGGTCAACAAGTGCCCAAACTAATGGCTGTAATTTGGGGTGTAGTTTCCTATATTTAGTTGACTACATAGTTCCTTATTCCTATTGTAAGTTGACAATTATTTTCTCTATTCCTAATTCTACTTGTCAATCTTCTATCTTATTCCTAGTTAGTATTTACATACTTCATTCTAGTTCCTAATAGAAGTAGACAAAGGACCCACCCCTAGGGGTGGATCGCGGTTTTTACAATTTTGCTGCAAAATTAATCATTTTTCCTGAACTGACAAGGATTTTATGTACTTTTCCCTATAACTTGTCCAATTTTTCTTTAAACTTCCCTTTTGTTTCGCAGCTTCCTTTGGTGTTAGCATCCCGATACTTCCATGAGGGCGTAACTCATTGTAAAAGTGTACTGCCCTTTCTAAAGCCTCTTCTACTTCCTGTAAAGAAGTAAAAGAAAGCCCCATGAATAACTCGTTCTTCAACGTGTTATTGACACGCTCTGCTACAGCATTATCCTTCGGATTGCCACATTCTGTCATGCTAGGTATGATACCGTATTCCCTTAGTAATTTGATGTATTCGTTACTAGCATATTGTACACCTCTATCGGAATGATGGATTGGTGTAATAATATCCTTATAACTTTCCATGCGCATTAAGGCCATGTTTAGGGCTTTCAAAGGGAACCTGGTGGAGAGTGACTCACCGACAGAATAGCCAATGATTTCTTTTGTGTAATAATCCGTAATCAAAGAAATGTAGCAGAAATGATAAGTGCCTTGTTCGGCATCATCCCAAATCTTCTGATATGTAATGTCGCTCACCCAAACTTCATTGGGTGATGATGGTATCAGTTCTTTTATCTTGTTGGGGTATGTGGGTAACCCATGACGAGAGTCCGTTGTACGAGGTTTTCGGTTGGAAGAACGCACTCCCAACTTGTACCTTGATATTATATCCTCGAAACGGCAATGTCCCATGGCGTTCTCTTCTCCAAACTCCTTGCAATACATCAGCCAGAGTTTACGACCGCCGATACCTGGATCTTGCTTTCTAATAGACTTAACATACTCTATTACAAACGATTCCTCTGCCAAGGCTGCAAGCATATTGTCTTCGTGCTGATAATACGCTTGACGAGTAAACCCAAACAGTTTACAGAGGCCAGAAACACTATAGTTTTTGTCCTCTGCACGAAGTTCCTTTACTGTTTGGGTCCAGATTTTTTTCGCACAGGAATCTTATAAAGACGCTCTGCAATATCAATCATCTTGTTATAGGCGACAGCTGCCATCTTTGCCTCATGGAGTTCTTGCTCCATAGCTGCCAAGCGTTTCTTCAATTCAATGTTCTCCTGCGAGAGATTTTCTGGTGTTGCATTTTGCTTCATTTCTTCTACGATTTGTGGATTATTGGTTGCAAAGTTTGTAGTTTCCTATATTTAGTTGACTACATACTACAACAAACTGGCAAAGTAAATCAAACATACTTTGCCCTAAAAATGAGCAAGACATTTACTTGAAACAACTGATAAATCTCAATCTCTTTGCATTTTCGCATCAGTATATTAAGTCTTATATTCGTATAATAATAAAGAATCATTAAAAACAAGATCATTTTATGAATAAGACATTAATAACATTAGCGCTCTGCTTCATGACTCTCTCTGCCATCGCCAAAGATCGCCTGGTAGTGAGCAAGGCACCAGCAGGCATTGAACCGAAGAAAGACTTCCAAGTGCAAGCACGTGTCAATGGAGGAGATTGGAAAGACATCGACACCTACGCCTTCAAGGTGGATAGAGTGGAGAATGCTAAGCACAACGTAGAGATCACTTCGGTGGCAAAGTTTGAATTCGAAGGTAAAGTTGAAATTCAAGTAAAGAGCATTGCTCAGGATATCAAGAGTTACAAGATTCGTCCGAATTCCTACGGAATAGAGGCTAAGCAGGAGGGCAACACGTTGACATTCTCGCTCGACCGCCCTCGCTACCTCTCCGTAGAGATTAACGGCAATATCTACCAGAATCTCCAAATCTTCGCAGACAACGTATTAGAAAAGCCTAAGGTAAAAAAGAAAAAAGACCTGATGTATTTCGGACCGGGTGTCCACGATTTCAAGGGCGACTCTATTCACATCGCATCAGGCAAAACAGTTTTCATTGATAACGGAGCCGTCATCAAGGGATGGTTATCCACCTATGGCTCAACAAACGTCAAGATTCTCGGTCACGGCATCGTCATGCCAGGAAGACATGAGGGTATCATGGTGAGATACAGCAAAAACGTGTATATCGACGGACCTCTCACCACCCAATTGCCTATCGGCGGCAGCGATTCCGTAACCGTGAAGAATGCCAAGGTGATGAGCTGGTATGGTTGGGGCGACGGATTCAACATCTTCGCCAGCAACAACATCTACCAGGAACACCTATTCGCCCGTACCAGCGACGACTGTTCCACCATCTACTGCACCCGCAAGAACTATCATGGCGGTTGCAAGAACATCACCATCAAGGACTTCGTGATGTGGGCAGACGTGGCTCATCCTATCATGATCGGCCTGCACAGCGAGACACCTGAGAATGAAGAAATCACCAACGTGCTCTACAAGGACATTGACATCTTGGAACATGCCGAGAACCAGATAGACTACCAGGGTTGCATCGGCATCAACAATGGTGACAACATCCTGATAAAAGGCATCACCTTTCAGGACTTCCACATAGACAACATCCGCAAGGGAATGCTCTTCAACATGCGTGTCTGCTTCAACAAGAAATATTGTTCTGCACCAGGCAGAGGTATCGAAGACATCACTCTCCGCAACATCGCCTACACAGGCAAGGATGCTCCTAACATGGGCATCATAGCCGGTTACGACCAGAGCCGAATGGTAAAGAACATCCGCTTCGAGAACTTCTCCATCAACGGCAAGGTGATCTCAGACGATATGCCTGGGAAACCAAAATGGTATAAGACGGCAGATATGGCAAATATCTACGTGAACGACCATGTAGAGAACGTCACTTTCAGCAAATAATTTATCTTTTACAATACTGATTATTCAATAATCAAATAAAGGCTGCTCCCAAAAAAGGGGCAGCCTTTATCCTATATTCTATTTTATTGAAAGCTTTCTATTTAGTTATGATTCCCTCATTTCAGGATTTAGCAGGAACATTTTTCGGTTTCTGAAGCCTCAAGATCATCTGGATGAAACTTGGTATCATGATGCAGAGCGAGAAACCGACAGCGTAATATACAGTCTTCTCATCGCCATGGAAGAGGTCGATGAGCTTGCCATCACTCTGTGGCATGAGATTATTCAAGACATAAGCCATCGTATTGTTCACCCAATGCATCAGAATGCCCGGAACAAGACTCTTGGTGCGATAATACATCCATCCCAAAAGCAAGCCCATCAGGAGGGCATTGATAAACTGCGCCTTATTGCCATGTATCAAGCCAAACACAGCTGCAGAAATGAAGATGGCTACCCAATGATTCTTCTTGCTTACCATATCAAGCAAGGTGCGGAGGATAGCGCCACGGAACACGATTTCCTCTGCCAGAGGTGCCAATATACCGATGGCTACATAGCCCCAAGGCTCCTTCATCAGCGAAGCAATCACCCGCTCGGTATCCGCATCCATCTCAACACCTATCTGCTCATAGACAAACTCCAATGGAATGATAGCGCCCAGAGTAAACAAGGCTACCCACAGCAGACTGAGCCAAGGCTTTGACTGCAGATAGTTACGGGTAAGGGGAGTCCATTTGGTCTTCAGGAAGATGATGAGGGTGATGACATTACTGAATACCGTAGTCAGCGCCTTCAGAATGGCATTATTTCCCGTATCCATAGCAAGAAGAGTTGCCTGATAACCTTCGCCCTTGACAGCAGCCCAAATGCCAGCTCCGGCATAAGTCAGAAATATCTGTACGACTATAAATATAATAATGTATAAAACTATGTCTGTCAGACCTTTTTTAAAATTAATCTTTGCCATTATCAATCTCCTTATTTAAAACTTCCACTACTGTTTTTTCATCTTCCTTCAACTGTTCTGCCAATTCCTCAGGACTATCAAACTTCTGTTCGCCACGGATTCGCTTGATGAAGCTGACAAGCAGCAGCTGGTCGTAGATATCACCCTCGAAATTGAAGATATGCGTTTCCAGCGTAATCTGCTTGCCATTAAAAGTTGGCCGGTTGCCCACATTCATCATTCCTTGTTTCCAAGTCATAGAGTTCTCTATACGAACCTTTACGGCATAAACTCCTGTAGCAGGAATCAACTGTCCGAAATGCGAGATGTCCAGATTGGCAGTCGGGAATCCGAGTTTTCTGCCCTCATGATAACCATTCACTACTTTACCGATAATGGTATAAGGATAGCCCAGACACTGGTTGGCCATCTCTATTTCACCTTCTTTCAGGAAAGAACGGATGACAGAGGAAGATATATTGATGCCATCTATCTGGAAAGCATCGTTTCTGATTACCTCAATACCCATTTCTTCACCATAGCGCACGTAATCCTCGAAAGTCTCAGAACGATGATGACCAAAACGATGATCATAACCGATGAACAGTTTCCTGACATGGAGATGGTCGCGAAGTATCTTCTGCATAAACTCTCGCGCAGACATCGCAGCCATCGCCTTATCGAAATGCAAGACAACAGCATTATCCACCTCTGTTTTTGAAAGGAGGAGAAGTTTGGAATCGAGTGTACTCAACATCTCTGGCTGATACTCACTCTGCAGCACCTTACGGGGATGCTCATCGAAAGTAATGATAGTGGATTGCAAGTTCTCCTGTCGGGCGGTCTCCACAAGATGGCGAATCAGGAACTGATGTCCACGATGCACTCCATCGAAGAAACCGATAGTTGCCACGCAAGGTTGCAATTGGACTGTTTCGTTGTAATGTATTGTATTCATTCTATCTTAATCGTTCATATCAGAAGAAGAATTCCGAACTATATCTTAAGATGATATCGATGGGTTATCTTCTCTTTGCAATCATTCTCTTAAAAGCTCTCCACAGTTCACCCACCCAAAGTACGATAGAGGTTGAACCGATGATGAGCAGCCACTCGTGAAGTGACAAAGGTGTGGTGCGGAACATTTCGCCACCAAAGGTTACGATAATCCATTGTCCCACTAAGACAAGAACAAGCACTAAAATCATTCCCTTATCCTTCAGGAAATGGCGGAAGGCGGTGCGATGGCTCATCAGCGCCTTGGCATTGAAGAGATTCCAGAACTGTATCATCACGAAGGTGGTGAAGAACATGGTCAACTCATGCACATCTACTCCACCCTTGCCTCTGCGCTCGCAATAAACCAACAGGGCAAACATCACAAGGAAGAAGACGATGCCGCAGAAGAGAATGCCGAAACCGATACTCTTGTTGATGATGAAATCGGAAGCCTTGCGCGGTTTCTCGTTCATCACCTCGTGAGATGGAGGCAATGAGGCGAGCGCCAAGGCTGCAAATGTATCCATGATCAGGTTGACCCAGAGAATCTGAGTGACCGTCAATGGCATCTCGGTGCCGATGACAGAACCACCCAATACCAACAGGAGAGCAGCCACATTCACTACCAACTGGAAGAAGAGGAAGCGCTGCAAGTTGCGATAGAGCGAACGTCCCCACATCACGGCATTGGCGATAGACTTGAAGGAATCATCAAGCAGGGTCATATCCGAAGCCTCCTTCGCCACGGATGTTCCAGAACCTAAGGACAGACCCACATGAGCATAGTGAAGCGCCGGTGCATCATTGGTTCCATCACCCGTTACAGCCACTACCTCGCCCCGCTTCTGGAGCATGGCCACCAGTCGCTGCTTATCTGTAGGACGGGCACGGCTCATCACGCGGATATCCTTTGCCCGCTCGTAAGCCTCATCATCAGAAAGAGCCTCCCACTCTTCGCCCGTAATCATCTGCTGGTCGAGCGAAGTCAGGGAGCCATCAGCTCCGATATTCTCAGGTTCATCTTCGAAGACACCTATCTGCTTACCGATCTCCATAGCCGTGGCGGCAGTATCACCGGTCACAACTTTCACCTCGATACCTGCATGGCGGCACTCCTGCACAGCAGCAGGAACATCCGGACGGATAGGATCGGCAATGGCAGCAATGGCTTGCAACAAAAGGTCGTCTGCATCCAGGAGCGCCACCACTTCTGCGGTAGAGGTCCTCATGATGGAAGTTTCCACCTTCTTATAAGCAAACGCCAGGGTTCTCATCGCCTTATGCTGCCACTCATCGAGTTCTTCGGCAGTCTGTCTCAGCATTCTATCTTCGATGACGCATTTCTTCATCACGATTTCCGGTGCACCCTTCACGAAGAGATATTGCGCACCATCTACTTCTGCCAAGGT
>ERZ1026876.115-NODE-115-length-50408-cov-12.454471_pt1 | contig 50408 bp, 114 predicted proteins | sample MGYA00380168_ERZ1026876 | MGnify/ENA primary metagenome ERZ1026876 (study PRJEB33269, sample SAMEA4719804) | human gut metagenome | biome: human-associated habitat; feature: organic feature; material: feces | place: Cameroon | collected 2013-10 ... | reverse complement strand
ATCTCCAACTTTAGGTTGAATAAAAATAATTCTTTCACATTTAGTGCAATTCATTCCATATCCTGAATCATCTACAGTTAATTTGTATTTAAGGTTTTCATTTTCTTTAGAATAAATTCCGTAAGATATTGCCTCATCAGGAGTCAATTCCTTCCAACTATAATCCTTATAAGCAAATTCATGTGTAAGAGTATCAAATATATAAACAATAAAAGATTCGCCATTTGATGAATCTATAACATCTACTATATCATCATAAATTCCATAATCATTAGAATCTTTTTTACTATAAACTTCTATATTCATATTTTACACCTTCTTAAATTTGTGTCCATTTACTACAATAAAATCAAAATCATCAAAATTATCTTTTTCAATTTTTACTTCTACTTCAAGACTCTTTGGTTTAAGAATAATTTTATCACAGTTTTGAATTGTTAAAGTTCTTGTATCCATAACTCTATCTTCGTCTATATCAAGTTTTACAATCTTAGCTCCAGTAAAATCTAATTTACGCTCGATTGGTTCAGAACAAATACAATTTTCAAAGTCATTTACATAATAACATGACGCAGGTGAACCACCAAATACTTTCTCACTATAATGACATGAGTCATTCCAATAATATTTACAAATATGAGTAGAATAAGATTTACATTTCTTCATATCTTTAAATTCTTCCTTATTTTCTTCGATTGGTTTGAAACATTCACACTCATTTTGTGGATCTGTAAACCAACATTTTCTTAATCTACATGACGGGTTGAGGCACTTATTATCAGTGCCTTTTGGGCTTCTTAAATAAAACTTACATTTCACTATAATACGCCTCGTCTGCACCTTCTGCCACGGTATAATGTTCTGTTTTAGTATAAAAGAATATTGCGTCTTTACCTATATAGTTTAATACTATTTCTGTAATAGTATGATTTTCACGATCAGTTGTCATTTGAGGAATCTCGCTTAATTCCTCGAAAGGAATTTCTTTACAATTTAAGTAAAATTTTATATTTTTCATTTACCGCTCTCCTGCAATACTTTGTTTTTTAAATAACTTTTAAACCACTCGTTGATTTTTGATTTGTATTCGAGAAAAACCCCTTGCCCCAAATTTTGTTCTAAACACATTTTATAAAAAATAAAAATCATTCCGTCTTTAATAGTATCTAATTCTTCTATACATTTGCACCGCAACTCAACAAACGTTCCATCTTCAATTTTATCTTCAAGTTCTGCAAGACGATTTAATAGTTCTTCATAGCTTGCGAAAGACGTGTTTTCGGTTTCCCCGCACTCATCATCGTAAGGGTCTACTAATCTTTTAAAGGTTAGTCTCTTATAATCTTTCATACTTCCCTCCAATCATTCTTCTGAATAATTCTTCTCATATTCTCTCTTCTGAGAATCCTATGTTATTTTTAATATAATTTTTCCTTTTCAATAATAATCAATATTAATTATCAAATACTTTAAAAGATTCAAATAATTTATGAGTCGCTTCATCCTGCTTCTTCATTCTTTTAATATTCTTCTTATTATCAGAAATATATCCACTACATCTTTTTATAGTTTCTTCACAATCTTCTTTCATATCAAGCAAATAATCTTCTTTAGACATAAGTTCTGGTTGACTTGGAAGATTATCGTAAAACGATTTTCTATCTGCTTGTTGCTTTTTAGCCTCTTCTCTTACAGTTAAAAGCTGACTGCTTAAAGTTCCTGTGATATTGATAAATTCATCTGGAGGAGTCCACTTGGTAATAAACGAAGCAAACTCATCAGCTCTTCTATTTAGATACTCAGTGCGTTCAGTGACATAATCTGCTGTATTATTAACTTTAGTGTTATACTGAGCCAACCACTTTATTGTTTCATCTTTTACATACTTTTTATACTCTTTATCGGGATGTTCTTCTATTTGTTTGAGTAACTTTTTGGCTTTCTTTACTCTATCTTGATCTTTTTTAATTTCTTTTTCAAGATAAGGGATTCTCTGTGTAGAATTTAGAAAGTCTTTTTCATCCTTAATCCATCTAGGCTCATCTCTAAGCCAGTTAAAATAACCTAAATCTCTAAGTTGATTTAATACATAGGCTTTAAAATCTATAGGATCTTTATCATAACAATAACAATTGTAAAAAGTATAATCTTCTCTCATATCTTCAACCTCCTCTTAATGATTCTTTTGATATTTTTCTTTGATTACCGTAAACACTTTACAACAGGGGCATTGAACAATTCTATCTTCAATAAGATTAATTCTTCCCTCTTCTAAATTAAATCTTTTACGACAATTATTACAAATTATTTTCTTCATAGTAAGGACAGACCTCTTCATCTTCTGGTACATTTTGACAACAATAATACCGAGTACAGCCATCACAAATATAATCGTACTCTGTTTCTTTACAAATATCCGGACTTAAATAATTTTTCTTACAAGTTTTACAAGGATTATTTGGATTTAATGCTCTAATCATAACTGCCCTCCCTCCAACCATTCTTTTTAATAATTCTTCTCATGTTTGCTATTCCAACTGGATCTACTGTGTGGAGATGGAAAGTTACTTTATCTCTAATATAATTTCTAAAATTAGGCTTTTCATGGCATATTTCTTCCAGTCTTTCTAAAACTTTAATATAATCTCCGCCTTGATTAACATATTTACCGGCATCATGGTCAAGAGAAATTTCTAATTCATGATTATAATAATAAGCATCTCTTATTAACTGAAGAGCATAATTAGTCGAATATGCAAGATGTGTATAATTATCTGGTATTTCTCTTTCGCCATCTACCCAAATTTTAATCACGACATTTTACCTCTTTTGATTTCCTTATAAGCCTCTCTCTTCACAAAACTCTTTAAACCTTTCCTCACAATCGTCAGGTGTACATGGAGAAGCCCATTGATACTTTCTTTTACAACTTTCACATGTAAAAGTATTTTTATCTACTTTCTGCACACTAGTGATTTCACAGGTTCCATAATTATCGCAGCAATAATTTTCCACTTTTTCCATAGCATCATAAATATCTACTGCTTCTACAGTTTGTTCTAAAGAATAATCTACACCTTCTCTAAAAGAATTAAATTCAATATAATAAGTTTTCATAATATATACTCCAAATCTTCTTTCAGATCGCTACAAAGTACTTGTTTATAAGCATATAATTTACTACGAATAATTTCAGCTTTCTTGACAAATATATTATAATATTTTTCTAAGAATTCTTCAACTTGTTTTTCACCATCAAATTCTCTATTATAAAGCCATTCACAATCATATTGAATAACTAATTGACAGCAATTAGTACGTCCTGGAAATAATACTCTATATAAACTAAAGCTTAAATGGTCAGTGTTATATTTCTTAATATCCATAATTAATCTTTACTTTCCTTCCAAGGTAATTTTTCTATTGGATTGAATTTAACTTTACAAATTCTTACACTATCCCTGTCATAATCTTTCCAACAGCAATAAAGAATATGTAAATTTTCCATATAGGTCTTTTTAGCCTGTTCAGCAGTTTTAAAGGTTTCTGCATGATAAAAACTCTGCCAAGTAGGATAACCGGTACTAAAAGAACCAGCATATCTATCATAACCAAAATACTCATATTCTGGTTTTTCTAATCTATTTCCTGAACAATCAAATAATCTCTTTATACTTACTACAAACATATTATTCCACCTCAACTATAATATAATCAATTCCATTTTCATCTACACCAAATGTAACTCCATGTGGTATAACTGTTCTATCACCAAACTGATTAAGCATTCCATTAACGTAAGTTCTACCGTCCTGTGGGTACTTAAACGTTTTAATGCCTCTTGAATCCATATCATCTATAATAGTTATATCAGGACAAGAAAACCTCGTATCAATAACTTTAAATAATTCCTCAACTTTCATTTTAATAACCTCTTCTAATAGTCGTTTTTTAATTCTCTCCAGCCTCTTCATACGCGAACCAATTAGACATATAAGAATTATAATAATCGTCTAAATCAACTTGATTCTGATTTACTATGCCAGAGATTTCTTCTATCTCAATCTGCTCAATCATGCGACCAACTCTGCATTCCTTTAACATCTTTTTATATTTCTCAATTGTACTTCCAGCTTTACCGATAAAAGCTCCAGGTCTTTCAGTATACAGGGTAACTTTATAACAATTTGATTTATAGTCATATCCATTCCTAATTGCTACCTGATAAATTCCAACTTCTTTACACCAAGTGGCTATTACGTTATAGACTTCGGGGTAAATATCTGCTAGATTTGGTTTAGTATAAGCATTAAGCTTTGACTCAATCTTATCCTTTTCATCTTTAACACTGGCTAACTCAGCTGTAGTGTGAAATAGTGCTTTATTAGTTTTATGATAATTAATTAAAAGCACAGTTAAAAATACTACAAGAACTACAAGGGCAATAAGATTTACAATCAAAAGTGTTTTCATAAATAAAGTACCTCTCTTTTTGATTTACAATACTATTATATACTAAAACAGAAAAAAAGTCAACTAATTTCGTTGACTTTTTCAATAATATTTCATTATTTACCTTGCATATAATTTTACCTCATAAGTAATAGCATCTTTATCTTTCTTCTTTATGTCCTCATCATAGAAAGTATACTTATAATATTTTAACACTGTTTTTATTTCATTATAGTCTTTTTTAAGGCAATCAAAGGTGATATACTCTTTATCTGTATCTCTAATTTCCATTAATTTATCTTCCACCACATCTAAAACATCTCTATGCTTTCTTTCTAATTTAATTATTTTCAAAAGATCTTTAGTTTCTGGTGCCCCAAAACTATATCCATCGTGTGCATATCTTATAGAAGTATCATAAGTATCTTTGTCAATCATATCTCCTCTTCAAAACTATCTTTCTTCACATAGTAGTCATCTGCTTCACAACAATTGTAGTAACAATAATCTACATACTTAAATAATGTTGGATCTATCAAATCTTCTGGAATTACTTCGCTAAATAGTTCCTTATATTTTTCTTGCTCAGCAGGCTTAAGAAATCTTGATCTGCCAAATTCACCGCTTTCAACTCCATAATCACTGTCAAGCGTATAGGCTAAGTATTGATTGTAGTTTTTTGTGCCGCCATAATCAATAAAACCTTCAGCATCAAATTTACTTCCTCTTGGAAAATCAAGATCAAAAATATTACTTATATTTAATCTATCCAATAATTCTTTTGTTACTGGATATAATACCTGTTTATTTCTTACATAATCACTCATATCTATTCTCCTATTTACTTAACGCAATACTCGCACTTTTCTTTATTCCCGCCACAATGACAAACTTCACGGTTTTTCGTCCCTAAACAATAAGCTTCTTCTTTGTCGGTGTACTCAATAGAAATACCGCCATGTAATGCAGCATAATATCCCTTTTCGTATTCACTTAAATAATGCTGGACTGTTCGAACTCTATAATGATGACATTTACTTGAAACATAAAGAATCAACAAATCTGTATCATCTACCTGTTCGACTTTCTTCAGTTCGAAATCCCCATAATTTTCTTCTATGCTTTCTTTTGTTCCATACGCTGTGGTGTTACCGTCTACGACTTGAATATTTTGCGCATTACTAACTACGCACAACCAATCTTTTACTAACATATACTATTCTCCTTACTCACTTATCTCTGTTACTGCGTCTATTTTTACATAATCTGCTGGCTTTATCTGATTTGTTGCTACTAATTTGTCACAAACTTTCTTTTTAGCCTCTTCTTCATTTAAAGCTTCAACTTCTACACCTGTAGTTATACTTACAAATACATTATATTTCATTTTGAGCCTAATTTTTCTAAAGCTATGATTAGTCTACTCATTTTAGAGTCTTGTTCTTCTCTTTCATAATAATGCCACCAATAAGTAGATCCGCATTGATCACAATATCCGCAATCTTGATTATCGCATATACCACAATCAGGTTCTTCATCGTCTGCGGTATAAATTACACAATGATCCAAAATTTTCATTATTTAAATTTTACCTCTGCGTTTTCATTTTTCAATCACTTCAATAATGGCATTATAATATACATATCTCTTCCCGTTAAGATCGAACATTACACTTCCATTAGAATTATCGTCAATATCAATCTTTCCTTCATAGGTAGCAATTAACTTTCCGTCGATTGTATATACGTTCAAAATTCTATCAAGACCACCATTCATATCGGAACTCCAACTTTTCTGCGTTCTTGCCAAACTTGCACAGCCACAAAGAAATGCACCGCTTAAAAATCCTATTATAATTAACAAAACTTTTTTCATTTCTTTTCTCCCAAAATCTTTTCTTCGGCTTTCTTTTTGCTTTCGTTTTCCCATTCTTGTGCTTTCGTCAACGCCTCTTCTCTTGTGGCATAAACGTGCGTAACCGTAGTTACATAATTGTAATCTTTAACATCAAGCTTCTTTTCATCCTCGATAGTTCCATAGTCAAATCTAGTTTCTTTTGCTTTATCCGTAAAAATATTAATTGATTTAATATATCTACGCTCCACAGAATATTTATCATATTCCGCTCTTGTTTTTCCCCACTCATTATTGCAGTGTGGGCAGATACATTTGAGCGTTCCATAAACATCGGTTAGTGCGGTAATATACCCTTCACCATTACACATAGGGCATTTTACTTCTACATTATCGCGATAATTTCTATAAGGAACCCAAACTTCATCTCCAAGCGCAAAAGGTGTTTTTGGAATTAGTTTATCGGCTCTCTCAAGCTCTTCTTTTACTTTCTTTAATTCAATTTCGAGAGTATTGATTTTCTCGCGTTGTTCATAACACTCTTTCTGTAACTCATCGGCTCTTTCTTTAGCTCTTACGTAATTTTGTTTATCTTGCTCAATTTCCGATTTTACATTTCCATAAATCAAATCTACGAGTTTATCCTTTGCTTCGTGTACAATTTCATCTGCTTGAGATTCAACATCTCCATCAAACTCGTAATCAAAATAATCACCAAACATATAGCTTAATTCTCCTTATTTCAATTCAAATGTATAGTGGTTTTCAGAAGTAGGATCTTTGTAAAACACATTATCAAATTCGTCATAATCGAATTTTCTAGCTACTTCTTTCTTTATCAAATCATCCGGAAGTCCTTTTGGAATATTCAAATATACTTTACCTTCCTTGAATACAACTCTTCCTCTTGGGTAATAGTTATAAGGATGACTATATGGATGTTTTGGATTTAAATGCTTGTATTTTGAGTTCCAAATATACTCGTGAGTGCTTTCACTCTTAGGAATAGGAAAAATTGGCTTACCCCAAAAATCTACCAAATAAGGGTTAGAAAGAATAACAAAATTACCCTTGTTAAGCTCTTCCATAGACTGTGAAATAATCCAGAATGGACCTTCAAAATAAAGGTCATTTTCGTTTCTAATTTCATTTAATTTCATTCTAAATCATCCTCTACTTTATCGTTTTTATAAAAAATCCACCAAGGTTTACATTCGCCTAATAAACAAACAGTTGTAAACTCATTATTTACATAATCTTGAATCTCTTTATAATCTGATAAATCCATTTTTAAAACCACTTTAAATGTAAGTAAGTGTATAAAGCTTTCGATCATAAAATCAATCGCTGGAAGATTTCTATTACTTTTCTGGCTCTGTTCTACCAAATACTTTACAATTTTATCTGATTCAAAGTACTTATTAACGACCGTATGTAAAATATCTATAACGCAATCACTATAAGGTTCCATCCCAAGATATTCTCTAATATAATTTTCAACTGCCTGTCGTTTACCAATTTCTTCGCGGTTGATATACCAGCCCTTGCAAATCATCATAATATCTTTACTAACAGTTCTCATATAACTTTATAATCCTCCGTTATTCACCTATTGAAAGTTCTCTCTTACCATAATGCTATCTGTAATATTATCAAGAATATTTTTATAGTGCCTAATTCTATCTAAAGTCATTGTTTCGTACCATCTCTGATGATATAAATGGTAGCTGTCACCAATATCATCATAGGTTGAATCAGCTACATAGACAAAATAACCTTCTTCATCTTCATTTATAGCATCAAGATAAATATCAGGATGAAACTCTTTAAATGTCTTTATATCACCTTTTTTAAAAAGATACAAAGCTGTAGATGTAGAGATATTAGCAACTTTAGTTCTTCTCTCAAAAATTTCTTTCAACTGTCTTTTCTCATATTTCAAAATATCTTCCATAAGACGAGATTTTTTCTTTCCATCGTCAGATACATAAATTGTCTCTGTTTCGGTTTCTGTTCTCATATCTTTTCCTCACTCGATCGTTGTTGTAAAAATTACTTTTTTAATTTCATATTTATCATAAGGTAAATATTGATAGGATTTTGGATTATCTCTATCGAAATCTTTATTCTTTTGCATCCACTTATTCTGTCCTTTGTAATAAAACAAATCTTGAACTTCTCCATCAATCATTACAATAATTTCAATAAACAAAGAATCATTATTCGGAACTTGAAATACTTTTGTTTCTTCAAGTTTTCCATCTTTAATGTAAATCAATTTACCTTCTTCTTTAATCATAATACAACCACCTTTTCTTTTTCTTACAATATAATTATATAATAAAAATAAAAGAAAGTCAACTAATTTTGAGTGGTTTAGTCAACTTTCTTAAAAAATTATTCAATTGTAATACTTACTTTCGGCTTATTGTTCATATACTTAAGATCATCATTTGAATTTAATTGCGCTGTTAGCATTGATTTTAAGAGGAATTGTAGTTGCTCTATTTTATTGCCTTCCTCAATACCAAAAGAATCGCAAATTGTTTCAAATTCTTCTTCATCTAATTCTTGTTCTACATTAACTACTAATTTCATTCTTTTCTATAATCCTCCGGTTTAATTAATCCACCTCTAGATAGTGCCGTTACATAATTAGTGATTCTAACTTTTAATGCTCTGCTTTTAATTTTATGTGCATTATAATAATTTAAGAGAGTTTGATACTTTTCTTCTAAAGATTTTCCTTTCATAGACATTCGAACTACTTGCCACTTAGGATCATTTGTATACATAGCTACTTCATCCGGATGTACTTTTCCAAAATATAATTTACTCCAATCTAATTTTTTGTTCATTATAATCTTAACCAATCCCTCCTCAACTCAATCCAATTAACTTACTCTACTAAATGTGTGAGCTGTTACTGATGTTTTTGTGCTTTTTAGATTCATAAATAGCTTTAATTTCTTCTACGTTCATATATTTATAAGAGATACATTCTTCATCACTCTTCTTATTGTTCTCGCTCTTATTAACAGCTTCTATGAAATTTTCTGCTTGCTTTCCTTTCAGTTTCATTTAATTTTCCTTAATCATTCATGTTGTATATCTTATTTTCTCTTACGCATTTTTCTAAATCTTCTAAATTTGTGCAGTGATTAACATTGTAGTAATCTCTACCTTTTAAATCAAATTTAGTTAGTAGCTCTTTAAAAGAAATAAGTCCTTCTTGATAATGCACAAAATCGCTAGCATCTAAAATACTTTCCCATATAGCAGTAAAAAATACTTTATACTTTTTACAGTATTCCCTTAGTAATGCTTTTTCCTGCTCATTTGCATCATATTTATGTGAAAATCTAGTGTATTTATAATCTCCGTGCAACTCTAATTGACCATCAGGTGAATCAGTCATTTTACTTGGATTCCATAATACTTTTACTCTTATTCCATGTGCATCGTGTACTGCTTTTTTGCTGGAAATATATAAAGAAAAAGGTATTCTCCCGTGTAATTTTATATCGTTTCCGCGAAGATTAGCCATTTCAAATAATATGCCATCTTCGTTGTTTATATAATCTTGAAAATCCTTGTAATTTATTTTATCACCAAATTCTTCTTTTTCTATTTGATTAAGATCTTCCCATAATTTATGAAAATCAAACATCTGTAATTATTAACCTCTATTTGATGCAAAAGTATCACAGATCTTTCTCATTTCTTTTTGCACACTATTACGTTGCTCATCAAGAATTTCAAGTGTTTTTGGATCTGGATAAGAAATAGTTGGTGGTACTGCACCTTGTCTATAGATAATTACTTTACCCGGTGCTAATCCCTCTTCTTCGAGAGCATCTATGTCTACTGAACCGTCCTCAACTGCAACAACACCAATGAAAAGTCTATTGACCAATTCAGAGTACCTGTTATTAATTGCATTGTACTGCCTCTGTAAAGGGATTAATTGCTCAACAAGTCCAAATTCACCATACAATTCTTCTTCAGAAAATGCCTGTTTGTGAAGTAGCCAATCAATAAGAGGTCCAATTTGGTTATACACTGCTTGTTGTTCCCAGTACCACTTCTTTTCTACCTCCTGTACCTCACCATTTACAATTTCTCGGTTCTGCTTACCTTTTGCAAATTCTCTATTAAATTTAATTCTTTCCCTTTTAGTCATCTTCCTTTACCACCTGTACCCAACAACCTCTTGAATCTCTTACCTGCATAGCGATTTCATTAGCCTTATTCTGATCACTGTAGCTTCCATATCTATACCACTTATTATCATCTGGAAAACTCATATAAATAGTCCACATATATCTTACACCTCATATAATAGTATTACCAATAATCTTCATTTATTACAATCCTCACAAAATTTATTAAGTGCATTTTCTAAAAGATGATCACTCTTATACCATCTTTGAAGTTGTTTTTCTGTACATCTTAACGAGTGCAGACCACCTAACTCTTTTAATCTCTTATTAGCTACGTCATAGAAAAGCCACTCAATAAGATTACCATTATCCTCCATAGAAGCAACTATGTGGTATTTTCCATATTGGTCTCTGTACGTATCAGTTAAATAATCAGCATGGTAAAATTCATTTTTCATAACATATATCTCCTTCTTCTTACATTAATATTATAATATATTTAGAGGAAGAAATCAACTACTTTTAGGTATAATTCTTTTCCATTTCTACTAAATCTTCTCGAATTTCTTTAACTAATTTTTGATATAATTTATCTGTCATTCCTTTATCTAATATAATTTCCCAAGTGTATTTATCCTTCTTTATAGATTTTTCATCTGAGTATTTAATAAATCTAAATTCGTCAGAAGTTCCACCTATGAGTAAGACCCCGGGACCTTTCTTTTTTAATCTTTTATCAGGTAAATTGTAATCATAAAACAGTTTAAACTCATTAAAATGAGTACCATCTAACCATTCTTTAATAGAATCTACTAAGCATTTAAACTCTGTTTCATTGTTGAACCAAAAGTCAGGATAGCCATCTTCTATTTTGAGACTGTAATATCCGTAAAAGTTAATGTGAAAAAGAGGTACTTCTTCACAATCATCCCTTTTAAATTCGATTAAATGTTCACCACAAGTGCACTTTACAAAAATTCCACTTTTTTCAAATTCATCAAAAACTTTTTCTTCAATTACCATAATGCTACTCTTTTTTCCTTTTTAGTCACCTGTTTAGTTTGTTCAGCTTTCTTTTTAGAAGAAGCTTTAGAAGGAGATTTTTTAATTTTATTTTTCTTAGAAGAATTTGAAGTTTCTTTTTGGGTAGTTGCTTTAGTTCTAATAGATTTAGACGTAATGGCCACTTTCTTCAATTCCTTTTTCTGCCGTTTCTTTTCTTTAGATTTTTCAATTGCTTCATTTATTTCTTCTAAAGTCAGTTCTTTATCTTTCATTTTTCTTTTTCGAGAAGAATCAGAAGATTTTTTACTTACTAAGAAAGCATTTGTAGAAATAATTTCAGGCTGTAGCCATTTACATTTATTTCTTTTATCTCTATCAGTACATCTTACTTCACAATCCTTTTCAGGACAATCTTTACAGCAACTATATTCCATTACTTTACCTTTGTAATGAAGTAGATCACCTCTACAACAACCTCCGAAAATACATTTATTCATCTTCAATTCCTCACTTTGCTAAGTTATATATGCCATAAGAGAACAGTACAAGATCAAGTATCCAGCTGATAATAATAGAAAAACAAATCTGTCTATTAGAAAGCATGTTACCGTCTTCATCTTGTAATCTTTCTGGCTTGATCAAATCTAAAACATCATTGATGCAACCAACTACTCCAAAAACAACACATAAAATATACCAAATCAACTTTTCTTCACCTCTGAAATTATTATATTACATTTAACAAGAAAAATCAACTACTTTTACCGTAAAAAAAGAAAGATCCAGAAAAATAAATTTCCAGATCTTTCTTCTTAAGGAGGTAGTTATGAAAAACAACGTGTGATCAAAATCGAGTGTGAACTGCTTCACACTATAATATACCCGATTCCGCAAAATAATTCTAACAATTATTAACTACCTACTTTACTATGAAATTGTCCTTATTTAATATCTTCAGTAGAAGCATTTCCTTCTACTTCGAAACAATATTTTTTAAGAATATTAGAATCACCTACATATTTAAAAGTATAATATTCTAATTCTTCTAGTAAACTATACGAAATATCTAGAATCTCGATCTCTTTATTATTCAGTAGTTTAACTTTATCCCCTATATTAAATCTATGAACAATTGATATTTTATCAATGTATTGAGGAACCTTACTAGCTAATATGTATTTATTATCCGCACAGATCATATAAGAATATCGGTTTTCTTCTACTATCACTATGTCCCCAGGTTGAAGCAATTTGTTATGCTTAACTAATTCATCCAATTCTTTTAAATCTCTTACTGTAGTAAAATATCTAAATAATTTTGTTTCTTCAATATCTTCCATACATACTCCTTAAAAGAAAAAGAAAGGCTTAATGTACCTTTCTTGAACACTTTTTCTATGTTACGGTAGATATAATAAGTCCCTATCTACAAGGGCACAAAGGAGAATACATTATGAATAGCGTGTAAACAAATTTTGGCGACCCAAACGAGGCTCGAACTCGTGACCTCCAGAATAACTCATAGCTTAAAACATCACTGACAGCAGTTAGAATTAGACTTTGCTCAATTCAATTTATTCAAGTAAGAGTCTACAGATTCTTTATTTTTTTCATACCATCCAAGCTGCCGATTACATGCCTGGCATAATAAACCTCGAAATTTCTTTGTTCTGTGATCGTGATCAATGCAGAGATTTTTAGCCTGATATTTAGACGACCATTTAACACTTTCTTCAATGGTTTTACCGCAGATTTCACATTTACAATGCTGTTTCCGATAATCAGTTAGCTGTTTTCCGGTTATATCAAGCACATCTCCGTTAGCAGCTTTAATTGGTTTCACATAGAATGCTTTAGTATGTTCGGGCATATTACCCTTATTTCCATAACATTGGATGTGAGCCGGATTGGCCTTGCATCTGATTTCATGCTGTCTAAGCGAATTGAGGTTTTTACAAATCTTTCCGCAGTATTTACATAATTTTCTATCCATCATTTATAGTACCTCATTATATTTTAATACTCATATAATTTAGCACTATTTTTTGCTAAGAAATACTGATTAATGAAATGTATTTTTAACCATTTAGTTAGATTTTTAATTGAGTTATTAGAACTGGCGCTCTAACCAACTGAGCTATTGGGCCGGGTAGCATCCGTTAGTGTCGAGAGCGATGCTGGTGCTTAGAATCTATAGCTTCTACTTACTCTATCCGCCAATGGCTTCGGACTACGCGTATGTATACCTACCGTAGGGTGCTGGAGCGATATGCCAGATTCGAACTGGCGATAATTGATTGGAAATCAATTGTGTTACCACTACACCAATATCGCACGTGCTGATAACCGTTATAATTAGCTTTACTTCTAATCAGAGGGTGGACTCGAACCACCTCAGCTATGGTAGAAGATGTCGGAGTTGCACCGCTATTCCAGATCCCAAATCTGGGGTGTTACTGTTACACTACATCCTCTATGAAATGCTCTTCTAAATATTTCTCTTTCTTGTTTTTAATTATTTTATTAAGCCAATGATCATTAGAAGGAAATGCTTCAAATAAAGTACCTCCACTTAATAATATTTCATCTTCTATATTTAATAAAGATTCAAAAACAGGATTTCCAGAAAGAGTTAAAAATTCTTCTGTAGAAATACGATCAATTATCTTACCGTTATGCTTATATACAAATCTTTTCTTACCAGATTGTTCATCAGAAGTAATAGTAACTGTTTCAATATCATTTTTATTATTATATACAAATTCCCAAATAATATTAAACCAATCAAAACCAATAGAACCAATTCTAAAGTAAATATCTTTATTATTAGAACCTATATTATAAGCATCAGAAGTTCTTACTCTTAAAAACTCTTGATTCATATTATGGTTAATTATTTCCATTTCATCTATAAACAATTCTTCTGAAACTATATCTTCTTCTGAATATTTAAGGTTAGGAAAATAACCTCTTATCATATTACTGTTAATATCGTAATATCCTTTACCTAAAATATCACCAATAGTAGAAGCCATAAAAGCTTTTACAAATCTTAATATAGATTCTTTTGTAAAAGCTTTTAAAGTATTATCATATAACCATTTTAAGTAATAAGCATTTTCAGTAAGTAATTGTCTTAATGTATAAATAGGATCATCACTTTGCCATTGTTTAATATAAGGATGCCAATCAGAAAACTCGAATACTTTTCCATCATTTCTGATCATATAAGCATAACCTTTCTTCAACATGTAGAATCTCCTATTTTGTATGGTGGCGGGACTGGGACTTGAACCACAGATCACAAGATTATGAGTCTTGCAAGTTACCATTACTCTATCCAGCAATATATAATATTTTGGCAGGTCCTCTAAGATTCGAACTCAGATCCTACGGTTTTGGAGACCGAGATAATAACCATTATACCAAAGACCTAAATATATAAATTCCAGTTAAGGAAATTATAATTAAATTTAACTCAACTAATTTTTCTCTTATCATCTACTTTACGCTAAGACACTCTTGAGTTGGTCTACGTAGCCGCTCCTACCTAACCCTCAAATCAAAGAAATACTTTTAAGTTGAATTACATTTACTTATTTCATGTAAGGTACTACATTACTCTAAGAACACTATAAGTAAGCTCTTATTACCCATTACCCGATCTAACGTGTCGGTAGAGCTATAACGTCTTTATATTTGCCTGATACGTTTCAGTACGGACATCGTATATATCATTTCAACTTTGTCAGGTTTATCACTCCTCAATTATCAAGAATAGCAAGGACTCCATCAGCCATATCAGCAGACGTCGGGGAGGTTAACTAACGAAGATTTTGTCATTTTAATCAGATGTATTCTACTCCGGATATGTTCCCATTACATGCTATTTAATTTTTTAGTGGTGGGGTTGAAGAGATTTGAACTCTTACTGAATGGATTCTAAGTCCATCTTCTCTGCCATTGGAATACAACCCCAAAGGAAAAGAGCTTGTTTTTGTAAAATCAAGAAAGGAGATTGGAAGGGCCTCATTAAAGTACAAGCTCTAAAACGTTAATGAAACTCACATAGTGGTCCACGAGGTAGGACTCGAACCTACACATGTCCGCTTATAAGACGGCGTATCTGAACCTAATTGATATACTCGTGGATATTGGCTGCTCCTCAGAGATTCGAACTCTGGACATCGTGATTATGGCGATGTAATCAAGTAATTGACCTTGACATTTAAGAATACAAATATTTTACATCACAGTCACGCGCTCTAACCCGCTGAGCTAAGAAGCAATAAATAATATCAGATTGCGTACTGATATATGTAGGGCGTTTACGGTTAAGCCTACACGCCTGTCCATCAGAAACAGATGACTAACTGCGACAGGTGACTCTATCCTATCATCATCAAGAGTCTACTTGGTCGGAATAATCGGACTTGAACCGATATGGTTATTTCTACCGAGGGATTTTCTTACTACACCATGTTTCCATAGTCATTATAATAATGTTGTAGTCTGGACTAGCTCTTTACCATGCCAAATATGTGGTTTAGGTAGGAAGTGTATAGTCTCTACACATAAACACTTATTAGTGTTCTTGCTCGGTATTATCGACCAAAGACTTTACCGAATTAGCTTCCTCCACTGATACAATTTCCTGTATCAGGCTCCTACAGGTAGCATAAGCTTTCTCTTCTCTCTTAATTGAATTACCCTTATTGTAGCCGTTAAGATGCGCACATGCACCTCTACAAGATTTAGACGAACATGTAATATTGCTACTGCTAGTTGTAAAAATCTTTCCGCAAATAATACATTTACGAGTTTTAAGAATTTTCTTGCTAACATGGCTTCTACAATGCTCACTTCTTGGTACAACTCTTAAATTTGATAATTCATTATTAGAAAAATTACCATCAATGTGGTCTACTGTTTCAATCGGAGTTAAATATCTATCTAAATATCTTTCTACAAGATATTTTGGATAGCTAACAGTCTTGCGTTCACATATCGTGCCATTTACATCATGTTTTGTTAAAACTACATGCAACCGACCATCTGAACGCCTATAAGGACCGTAACATTTGTACTCTTCATATACAGCCATTGATTAACTCTGCTCCTTTACAAAAGTCCCTTGCGTCTGCCAATTTCGCCATATTCCGATAAATGGAGCTTCCACACAGACTCGAACTGTGAACTAATGATTACAAGTCAATTGTTTTACCTTTAAACTATAGAAGCAAATATTTCGTTTCGATTTTTATAAGAGGTCAAAACGATTGGTAAATAGTCTTCCTCACCCTTAAGCACCTCTTGTGGTCTACCGACAAAGAATCGAACTTTGATTTACTGCTTAGAAGGCAGTTGCACTATCCGTTATGCTATCAGTAGATGTTATATGGCGATAAAGCCATATTAATTGGTAAGAATTGATTTATTTCAAATTCTTATTGAAGATGATTTTCCTCATCTTTATCTCTATGAATCTTAATCAATATTCTCGATTAGGATCTTCGTTAGGATCAATTACATTATCTCTTACATACCTGCCATGAACTTCAATATCAAGATCATCATTCCAAGCAAACATCATAGCTAAATCTCCCATGAAATCGTTATCTAAGTTCTTTTCATTGAGATATCTTTCAAGCTGATAGTACGCTTCATACCCCTCGTCTTCATCGAGATGATCAAGTGCAGTACGTACATATCCTCTAGCAGTTTCATCAAGCTTTTCTTCTTCCATGAAATTTTCCCATTCATTCATTTCTTGTTGTTCCATAATGTTTTAATCTCCTCAACTCTTTCTTACATTATATATTATAATACATTTTATTGAAAATATCAACTACTTTTAACTATATTTTTTAAAATTTTTTAAATTCTCTGTAAGACCTAATTTATTATGAGGTCCGATTCTTAGTAACTTTACCAAATCATCTGTTCTTTTGTAGATCACACAAATATTCGGTCTATAATGAAAATCTCTACATCCTTGATATTCTTTCGGAGAATGCTTAACCAAGTCGTGGTCTTTATATCTTTGCTCAAGAGGAACTCCATTAGCAATTTTATTAATCAGCTTATCGAGTTCGGATTTATCAACCTTACCGTTTTTAAGATAAACGGCCAATTCTTTTGTATAGAGCTTAGTAACCTCTATTTTACGGCTCATTGATATCAATATCCTCCAGTTCTTCAGGATGCGTATTGTAATAGTTTAAAATAGCATCAGATGCTTCTTCTGCGGTATTAAAGGTACCAAACCAGAAATCTTTCGACTGTTCATCTTCATTGAGAGCTATGTAAAGATCTCTCTGTACAGAAGGATTAGTAGAAGCGCTTTCACAAAAAGCAATATCTTTTAATTTTCTTTTCATTTTTTCATCGAGTACTTGCATTATTCTCACCTCTGCTCTCTTCTTTCTTACAATGATATTATATAATATATTGAAGAGAAAATCAACTACTTTTAGGTATGAAAATAAATTATTAGTGGTTCCTGGCAGACTCGAACTCCCGTTTCCAGACATAAACAATCTGGCGTACTAACCGCTATACTAAGGAACCATTTGTTGGGCGATTGTTTTGTGCTAGGTACAATCGTTCACTCATAAACCCATGGCGCGGTGTGCAAGATTTGAACTTGCGGATGCTCTTACGAACATCGACAGATTAGCAATCTGCTGATTTCAACCACTCATCCAACACCGCAATAAGACAATTATATCATATAAGATAGTAATTATCAACTAAAAATTTACCGAAAAATCAACACACCACAAAACAATACAACACTTGCAACAGTGACCAAAGCAATCGTAGCAGAAAAGATTACAGATAAAACATAAGTAGTACCACTCAACTCACCTTTAGATCTGCATAAAAGAGAAAATCCGATAAGACCAAAAAGCAAAGAAAATGAATAACCAACAATAGCTAAAGGAATAGTAACAATTAGTGCTAATCCAGATATATCATTTTCAGAAACTGTTTTAATTGCATCTATCACCAAAATGTCACTAAATATACATGTAGCTAAAAACAATACAAAGAAAATAGTACCAAATACAAATCTTTTCATATAGAAACCCCTTATTTGGAGGACTCTCACAGATTCGAACTGTGGACAACTCACTTATGAGGTGGTCATTCTATGCCAACTGAATTAAGGGTCCAACTATGGTGCCTAGGGTTTGATTCGAACAAACGACATCTGGATTTTCAATCCAGTGTTCTTACCAGGCTGAACTACCTAGGCATGCTTATCTAATTATATATATGGAGGTACTGCTTGGAATCGAACCAAGGCATATCAGTTTTGCAGACTGCTACATTACCACTTTGTTACAGTACCATGAATGGTGGGTGCGGATAGGAATCGAACCTACTGAGCATTGATCAAGTGCAGCGGATGTACAAGCCGCCCTGTCTCCATAACTAGATTACACACCCATAAAATCACAGCCTTAAGCTTAACCAGAGTAGCTGTACTGATTAGATCTACCTAATACTCCGCTTTCTCTTCTTTCTTCCCAGAGGTATGAAAGTATACTCTGCATTATTTTGCACTGAATTTAATCAGACAAAATCAATCATTTAATTAAATAATACTAACCTTTCAAATATTCGTCGGACAATTCATAAGGAAGATTATTTCCATCATAGATTTTAAACTTACGTTTTTTGAAACTGTTTAAAATAAATTTCTTATTTGCATCATCTACTGATTCTAATAATTCTTCTTGCCCGGAAATCTCTTTTAATTCATCTAAAAATCCATGTAAATCTTCCATCAATAAATTTTCCTTTCTAATAATAAGGTTATATCCGTACTATTTAATTTGATGGCAGCGATTGCAGGTTACGCTCCTACGCCCCAAGAGTCAAATTCTTGTATCCTACTATTAGACTAAATCGCTATTAATATACAGCTTTGAGATTTTCTGATTCTCAGTAATCTGACAGTCCCTTACGTACTGCATTGATTTCCGTTACATGCTACGGCAGCCTTATCTATAATCCGCTGTGCAATTATAGAGTTTTTCTGTATTGTGGGTATAGGTAATAGTAATCAGTAAAAAATGAATAATAATCTAAAAAAATAAATAAATCAAATAAACATAAAATACTAATTGTTTCCACTCTCGCAGGACTCTCGACAATACAGAACATGTTTTGAAAGCCTAGCCTTTTCAACTTTCATGGCTGACTTACGGCGAACCTCAGCTTTGGACTGTTCTTCTTGACAGTCTAGTCACAGTTAGTCTTTTATACTTGCTAACTCAAGTTTTGCGATAATTTAGGAAGCTTATCGCACACTTCCTACGTAACCGGAGGAGTCGAACCTCTACTAATGCCCTTAATACAGTTACGATATATCGGTCTGGATAATCGGACCAGAACCGAAATTATAATTTCTCATCTCTTCGACTCTTTTTTACCTGCCCTTGCTACCTTTATGCAGGATTTTGCGCCCAAGGTGATCATATTCCTCGTAGGTTTGATTTTGAGGGATTTCTCCTTTCACTTGAATCTCTTTCGACAAGTCGTTGCAATCCATTGTCAAATTCTACATTGAGATGATTGTTGGTGCGCAGTGAGGGAATCGAACCCACTAGAGCCTTACGACAACGGATTTACAGTCCGTCCCGTCTCCTTAACGGAATACCTGCGCATAAGTAGATAGCTCTATTCTTCTTGTACTTCGAAGAAAAACTTTACTAACCGAAATAATATTCAGCGAAAGTAATACCATTCGAGCTACCTGGTTTTTGTTTTACTAACACATTACTATGCTAGTAAGCAGTCCTTATCGCTAAGGATCTTTCCGTAAGCCACCTTTAAGCGACTGCACGTAAATATCGGACTTAATCCGACCTATGTGGTGTAGGATAATCAACCACGTCCTCCCAACATTTACCCGAATGGGAGTTTTTGCAGTACTTTCACTGACCTGTCAGCATATCCAAATAAGGCGGTATGCAACCTAATAATGGCCTCCATCTGGGAACGTTTACCGACCTTCTGAATCGACACTTTACGCCCAGCTACGTTTGGTAATCATCGCCATTATGAAATTTTAAATAGCAGCTTGAAACCTGCGTGTGATCATTTAACCTCACCTTTCACAACTTCGATATTACTTGAGAGCGCATTTCACGCAAAATAATAAAACACAAAATAATTATCTGACAAGTAGTGAGGCACCACTATTTTATTTCCCCCGACATTTTTACAACTTCAGAGATGTTGCGCCACCGCGCTACGAATGCACTCGGTGATCAGTCATCGATTTAGGCTGTTCATCCAACACCATTTAACCACAGCGTTCGCTCGCACCCCATCAGACTAACCATGACAACTGGAATTACAGCTTGAAGGCAATTGATTCAATGTCCTGATCAAGGACCTGCTAACAACATAAAAGGGAACTTCGTAGCACCTAAATGCTTTATTCATTTTACATTTATATTATAATATATAATGAAAATTAAATCAACTAATTTTAATCTGTTTTTCAAACTTTTTTAAACTTTTTCGAAAATATTTTTAAATGCTATCTGCCCACTGTGAGAATTTACCGCGGTAATCTTTGGTGAGTTCAACAACTTCAATAAAATTCTGTTTCTTTGCAGATTCTATATATCTAAAAAATCCAGAATCCTGTGGGAATTTCAAATCGATTTGTCCAGTATGACCAAGACAAAGAATCTTACAATTGTCGTGGCAACGGCTTAAAATCTTTTTGATTTCGTGTGTTGTTGCATTTTGAATTTCATCAATAATAACAAATGAATTTTGGAAATTACGACCACGAAGAAATGTTGACGGAATCGCATTGATAATAGCAGTTCCATTTTTAACATTTTCCATATTATCTTCTTTAACAATGAGTTTATCCGGATCGTAACCGCAAGTCAAAATTGCGTCAATAAGCGGATCTACGTAAAGCGCGCATTTTTCGTCAATTCCGCCCGGCAAATAACCTAACGTTGACTCTTGACAAGGAGAAACGATATAATAAATAGATTCATATAATTTAAACTCGTTTGTCATAAGTAGTGCCATTGCCGTTGCAAGCGTTGTTTTACTTGAACCAGCGCAAGCATTACAAAATACACTAATATTATCTTTATTCCAAACCGCTTCTATAAATTTCCACTGCTCTTCGTCAAGCTTAAACGGAAGTCTTTTAAAAAAGATGCAATCTTTGATGTTTTCTGGTACATTAATTTTCTTAACTGTTGTTTCTGTAGAACTTTTTTTAGCTGCCATATATAAATCCTTTTATAGTTTATATCCATTAACTATAAGACTTATGACTGAAGTCATAAGACCGGTTGACTAAATACCATTTGTGAATTTCTTGCACTTATTCGCTTACAATTATTTAACTTCGGTGTTTTAAGTCCTTTTGACATACAAGAAAAATCAACTTTATTTCCACCAATATCCATAAGGAATACATAGCCAGTAGACATTCTGCCTTTAATAAAGTATTCTTTTCCAAAATATCTTACTTTATCAAATTTTCTAAATCCACAAATCTTTTTAGTATTTAATTTTTGTTCAGAGCGTATTCCTTTCGTTTGTTGATAATCACCTTTAGGAATATGTTTCTTTTTGTACAGGTCACATTTAATCTCAAATTTATTTCCGCCAGTTGCAATTACACAAGCATCTAAATAATGTTCTTTATCGACATTAATATTTAATCTATTTTCTTTTGTTATATATCCAAATGTTTCTATCGCTTCTGGATAATGTTTTAATAACTGTTTTCTTATAGAGTTCATTTGAGTAGCATATTTTAAGCTTCCTTTCTTAAAACCCTTTAAGTTTAATTTTATTTCACCCTTATGTAATAAACTATGACAAGTTTTACATAAAGTTATAAGATTACTTTCATCATCGCTACCGTTATTACTTCTATAAACTATATGATGTACTTCAAGCTTACTATCTTTTCGTTTACCTTTACAACATTGACAAGTGTAATTATCTCGATTCAATACCATTTCTCTCGTATTTGCAAAACCATAATTCTTGCCTTTTTGATAGCCCCAAGGTTTATATTTTAATTCTGGATTTTGCATTAATTGTGGATCAAATTGACCCGTTTCCAATACAAGATTTTTAATAGGTAAAATAGATTTAATAAATTCAATTTCTTTGATATGACTATGCAATTTACCTATCATAGTTGGACTAAATCTATCTTTCTTAATTGAATTTTTACGGTTAAGAAATCTTGCTTTTCTATAACGGGTTTTTCTACTTCTTCTACTTCTACGATATTTGGCTCTGCGCTTCATTTTTTCAGAAACATCGTTTCTAACTATAATCTCGGAAATATATACAATTTTTCCATCTTCCGTACTTGTGGCGTTTCCAATTGTACCAGAACCAGTATCTACGCCAAGAGTTAAATCTTGCGTATAATTTGTAGTATCGTAATTAAGTTTAATTGTAAAAGGTTGTTTTCTTTTAACCTTTGCTTTTCCTTGCTTTAATAATAATCTTGCGATAGCATTAGAACAAGGCATAAGAGGTTTATTATCTTTTGAAATCACATAAACCATAAATAAGTTTCTCCTTATAAATACTCTACCTAATGGCAGGTAATGTGTACTACACTATACTATTACCATATAGTTGTTCCAACCTCATCTCGACAATGATATAAAGGCTTTTTACGTATATATCACAAGGCTTTTCTTACTCTAACCCAACTTAAATATACACAACAGAGCAATGAACTGATGCGTCATCCAAAGGTGTTATAACCTAAATATCGTAGTTATTATTTCTAATAACCTAGTCTGGTGAACCATTTAATAGAAGCACATAACTTAAGTTATGTGAGATTCACTATAATCGTTAAATATTTTATCAACACTTTTAGAAGTATATTCACCATTATAAGCTTTGTAATGCTCTTCTATTGTAAATATACTATTTGTTTCTTCTGTTACTTGTGTTTTTAATATCTGAATTGTTTTCTTAAATTTTCTTAATTCTGCAAAGAAAGATTCTTTTTGTTCACCATAGCTATAAAATGGTTTATCTTTATAATTATCTAAAATATAATCAAATGCTTCTAACTTATCCTTAACAGATTCACTAAAAGAATCCCAAACAACCCAGGCCGCTTCATAACAATTAGGTCTATAATTAATTTCTTTCCAATAATCTCTTACAGAAGAAGAATTAGCAAATTCGAAGACGTAATTATAATCAATCTTCTCCATACTTTTTATCCCATCCGAGCTTTTTTCTCAATGACTCCATTGCAGGAGTAATTCTTGTAATTAAATCTACGTACTTGAGATAATCAATAAGACTTGCAATTTCAACTTCCAAATCATCCACACTAATAGCTTTTTTAAATCCGTACCTCATATCATCTACTGCTTCAGGATAATAGTCATCTGCAGGGATAAAAGGTTCTGCGCTATCTATTAAATCTAATCCAGATGTAATAGTTTCGTTCAAGTCCTTTGCCTCATAAGCTTTCATAAGCTCATTTAACTTAGCGTCAAATGTAGATCTGTTTACGTTCATAAAATGAAATTAATTAACCTCTCTTTATTTTCTTATATATATATTATATAATTATATACAAAAAAGATCAACTACTTTTACGCAGTTGATCTTAGAAATTTTTAAGTTTAAGTTAATTTAATCTTGAAGCACTGTTTCTGGATATATGATTCCATCCGAACATTCTATTGCTTTTACTTGACCTGCAAAGTTACTGAAAGTATATTGCCGATCCGCTAACTTAAACCATTGATCAACTGTACCTTTATATATTACTCTAAACTCATCAAATCCTTCATTTGTCTGTGCAAAATCACCTCTAAATAGCGCAAAAGGAGCAAGACCTATAATATTAGAGGGGATAATAATTTTCTTAATATCCTTATTAAATACGAAGAAATTAGGGACAGTACTCATATATTCTAAAGGAAATATTCCTGCGGATTGTAGAACTGCGGTTAATTCTCCTATTTCTTTAGCCCCACTATCAAATGTATGTGAAGCATTATGATAGAGAAGTTCAAAAAATCCTATATCAATTAATTCGATATTTTGTTCAATAAAATCTTTAACTTCACCCGTCATAATATCAGCCCTCCCTATTTTCTCAGCTATTCTTCTCTATAGTCTTATACATTACGCTTCAGGGAATTTTATAACTCCATCTGTGCATTTAACCTCTTCAAGAGGAGTGTCCACTTTCCAATCACTCTTTTTCTTAATGCTTCTCCACTGCTTTTTTGTTCCAAGATAATTGATCGTAGTCAATTTAGAACATCCATCAACTGCCATTCTACCAATAAAGGTTATACTGTTAGGCAGTGTTATATTCTGAAGTCCCTTACACAACTGGAATGCATAATCGCCAATCTCCGCAACACCTTCTTCTACTATCACACTTTTAAGATTTTCGCAGCCAAAAAATGCACCCTTTCCAACCGCTTTTACATTGCCTGGTATTACCATATCTATTAAGTTCTCGCAGTTAAGGAAGACGTATTCAGCCATAGAGGTTATATTTTGTGGGATAGTGTAGGATGCAATTTTAGTTCCACTCAAATAATAAGAAGGAATCTCTTTCATATATTTAGCAGGATCTATACCTGCATTCAAGAACACTTCAGTAAACTGTCCAAGAAAGCGTCTTTCAGTTTCAAGCTTTTTATAAAACTGCTCAAAGTTGTTCTCTTCAATTAAATCTGCATTTTCTTCAATAAATTTTTTAACTTTAATATCCATAATAATTTATCTTCTCCTATTTGGTTTTTCAATTAATTTCCTTAGTTAAAACTCTTTTCAGTCTTATGCATTACGATTAGGATACTTTATAACTCCATCTGTGCATTTAATTTCCCTAAGAAAAGTACCTTTCTTCCAATTAAATTCTTTTTTAATTTTCTCCCACTGCTTCTTTGTTCCAAGATAGTTGATTGATTTTAAATCAAAACACCCTAGAAATGCTTCTGAGCTAATTTGAATGACACTAGAAGGTAAGGTTATCTGTGTAAGGTTAGTACAGGTTTGGAACGTCCGGTCATGGATAAGAGTTACCCCTTCTGGTATTACAATGCTTGTAATACCACTACAAAACGCGAACGCATAAGCCTTGATTGAAGTTACGTTATTAGGTATAGTAATGCTTGTAAGTTTGCTACAACTCATGAACGCTCCATTGCCGATAGCGGTTACGCTATCCGGTATAATAATGCTTGTAAGACTGCTACAATCACTGAACGCAAACCTACCTATAGAAGTTACACTGTTTCCTATCGTTACGTTTGCAAGATTGCTACATCCATAAAACGCAGAAACGCCGATAGATGTTACGCTATCCGGTATCGTTATACTTGTAAGATTTTTACAAAACGCGAACGCATCCTCGCCAATAGTTACTACGTTATTCGGTATCGTGTAAGAACGAATAGTACTAGCTTGTAAATACCTTTCGGGAATCTCTTTCATATATCTAGCAGGATCTATATCTGCGCTCAATAGAGTCTCCGTAAGAGCCATAACCTCAGACCGATCTTCTAGTTTTCGGTAGAGTTCTTCAAATTCTCCATGATCTATTAAATCTATATGCTTTTCTATAAATTCTTTAATTTCAGCATCCATGAAATACTTATCCTTCTCCCCCTTGGCGTAATGATATAGTAAAAAGTACTTCTAAATCTAATTAGAAGCTTTGTGAGTTATTTACTCGTTATCGAAGCATCCGTCATACTCTTCAAGTTCTGTAAATCCATAGTGCAGATTTATACCCCTGTGCTTGCAAGTCATATTCAATCTTTGACAAATATTGAACATTTGTTCGTCAGTAGTACCCATTAAAACCTGAACAAATTCTCTTGAATCCTTTACTTCTTCAGGCATTCCGCTTCTATGCGTATATTCTTTATAAATTACATAATCTTTCATTTAACTACTCTCCTATAATTTAGCTTTATTTTTACTTGAATTTTTTAGTTGATTTCTCGGCTAGCTTTCTTGCTGTTTCGCTCTTCTCTTTCTTCTTGATAGAAGGTTTTTTATAGAACTCTTTCTTCTTCATATCTTCCATAATACCTTCTTTTACTACTTTTTTCTTGAACTTTCTTAACATACTTTCAAGTGGTTCATGATTGTTTGATCTTACTGTTGCCATTTAATACCTCTTTTAATTTTTTTTTATATTTCATAATTATTATACAATATATTTATCTTCTTCGATCCTTTTTTGCTTGTTCTTCTGCAATATTTTCATAAATCAGTCTAGAAGACTGATTTCCTTTACCTATAATCCAGCCACTTGCTCTCCGAGTCACGTTTAAACGGCTATCATATCCGCCTAGAATGAATCCTTGGAAGTTAGTCACTTTAGTATTTCCATTACTATCAGTGTCAATAAATCCTAGAATCATTCCTTTTTCATCTCTGATCTTTTCCTTAGCCATTTTAATAGTCCCTCTTTCCTCTCGTTCTATTTCCATTTCTGTCAATTGTAGTATTCGTAGACTTGATGTATTTCCAATCAAGAGTTCCTCTACGATCTGTTACGTAGGTATTTCCATTATCATATTCATGTGCACAGCCTCTGTAACTTCCATTTTCATACAGTCTAGTTGATTTCATTTTATTTTACCTCTTTTATTTGGTTTCTTTCAATTAATTTCCTTAGTTAAAACTCTTACATGTAATCTCTGTATGGGGCCTTCAGCGTAAATAGATTCTACTCTGCACTTACCTTTAACACCGGTAACAATACCATTCAAAGCAGCTGATCCTCGAGCACCTTGGGCTAATCTAATACCAGACCAATCAGTAATATCACCTGTAATATCTTTAATTCTGTTATAAAGATTTAATACCATATCTCTTGCATCTTTTTCATTATCTTTTCTAATCTCTTCATCAGATTTATAAGCAAGAATATTAAATTCATATTTGTTGAACATCTTTCTATATTCTTCATAGCTTAAAGATCTCTTAGCTTCCTGAATCTGATTTCTTCTCTTAATATCAAAAGCTGTCCATTTTTCTACCAGTTCACTTTCCATGGCCTTCAAAACTTCAGGAATTTCAGTAGTGTAGGTATCTTCTTTATCCGCCTGACCTGCTAACTGTTCTTGATAATTTTTAAGAGTTTTCTGCAATTCTTCAATTTCTTTAGGAAGTCTCTCAAGATCTTCTTTAAGAAAATCAACATCACAGAAGAGCCAGAAAATACTCATATCCTTCTTAGAAGCTTCTTTATCGTTAAGGTCGTAACCTGCTTTAATGATTGCTTTCTGCTTTTTCTCAATAAGTTTTTTCTTAGATTCAATAGATTTCTGCTTTTTAGAAATTCTCTCTTCTACTTTTGCAATTCTTTCTTTAATCATTTCAGTGGTCATATCTCTTACTCCTTCTCTCAATCTACAATTATATTATAATATAAAATAAAGAAAAAGTCAACTAATTTTGCATAGTTGACTTTAATAATTTTAATTATTTTTGTTGATTGAATCTCGAATACTTTCTTTAATACAAGAATCTAAATCTCCGGGAGTATCAAAAGGATATCTAAATACTTCAAGTTTTTCTTTTCCTTCGTTAATCTTATACTTGACGTATACATTAATCATTTGTGAGGCTTCATCCCTGGTAGCTTGATAATTTACTATTTCAACGTTTAATTTATCATCTGTATCTTCAGCATCTTCTTCGTCTGCTTCTACCCATTCTTCATCTTCGAAGTCTTCAATTTCTGAATCTTTCACTACTTCCAATACGAGTTGATTTCCATTAGCGTAAATAGATTTTACTCCATAAAGATCATTTAAAATGTCTTCAAAGTTAACTTTTTCCTCTGAGATATTACCTTCTTCATCTTCCACTACCCTTAATTTAACACTATCAGGATTTTCAACAGATTCAAATAGCGCCGGCATCATATCTCTTAATCTCAAATTAATTCTAACCATTTAATTTTTACTCCTTCATTAACTGTACAGTAACTAAGCCATCTTTATTAGAATATTTGGTTTTAATTCCATTTTTAATTATTACTCCAGTTATTCTATGACTCTTAATATAAAATAATTTTTTATAACTTTCTGCTAGTTGTTGAAGATCTTCTTCTGAGTAGATTTCTTCATTTCTCATAGAATCCCTCATTAATTCAGCAACCTTATCATATAGTGTATTTAGCTCTTCATCATCACATCCAGATAAAGATACATATTGAATATACAGTTCGGATGCCTTTTCTTTTAAATTCTTAACTTCAGTACTCATTCTTAAACTCCTATTTTCGCTTATTTTCCTTAGAATTATCCCATTTCTTCGGCTGTTGACAATCGTCTTCAAAAACAGAGCTGAACACAAACAAACCCAAAATAATTACTGCGGACAACATTCCGAGAATAATAACCAATGCTTTCATTTATTTTTCCTTTAATAAATCCTACTAATTTTTCTTTAAAAATCATCCTTGTGTCTATTATTAAATTTAATGTTTATAACAGTAATAATAACTCCAGTAACTATGCCGATCATCGTACAAATAAATCCAGTCAACATTTCTGACATATTATTTCCTCCTTTGCCATTTATGGTGATAGTTCCAAACGTAATCAACGAACTCATTCCACCGATATTCGAGTTGATCCCAAACATCGATTTTCTCTTCTGGTCCGTATTTTAGATTGATATGTTTTTCAGCAAAATCTTTCCAATTAAAATCGGCTTCATCTGTCACGTCGATTTTGTAATTATCATCTCTACAACCAACCCACGGCTTCAAATAAATTTTATCGCTTTCATCTGTAAAGATAATAACTTCATATTCTGCGCGAGACCAAAATCTTGATTTACACCGAATTGCAAGTTCTTTCTCAAATTCTTCTTTTGTCGGATATTTCTTTTTAAGCTTTTTAATATCTTCTTCACGATATCGAAGAATATTATACTTCTCAATCTTTTGTTTGTTACAATCAAAATTGGTTACTAACCATTTGAAATCTGGATTATCTTTTATCATTCTACATTTTCTCCCATTTTATATACCAAGCTTGCCACTGTCAAAACTCCAACGCCTTTTGGAACAGGGCTGATAAACGAACACTTCGGAGCAACCGATTCAAAATCAACATCACCGCAAAGCTTTCCGTTCTCGTCACGGTTGATTCCTACATCGACAACAATCGGTTTGTTCTCGCCGATATAATCTTCCGTAAGGAACTTTGCTTTGCCGACTGCACTTACAATCAAATCTGCGTTCTTCGTATAAAGCGATAAATCTTTCGTATGCGAGTGGCAAATAGTTACTGTACAGTTATATTTCAAAAGCAAATCAGTCATAGGTTTGCCAACAATTTTAGAACGGCCGATAACAACAGCGTTCATTCCATCGAGTTTATCAAGTCCTACGTAATAATCAAGCATTTTGATAATTCCGAGCGGAGTTGCTGGCGTTTTAAACTCTGTCGATAAATCTCCGTCGAAAGCATCGATGTCTATATCTGGTCTTTCTTTAAACCAAATATTAATATAATTTTCAAATTCCTGTAATTGTTTTGGAAGAGGTTTTTGAATAATTACATATCTTCTTGGATGTTTCAAATATTCTTTATAAACAATCTGTCCGAGTTCACGTTCAACTTCTGAATATGTTGCATTTGAAATATCATAAACAACACAGGGGATACCGAGTTCTTCGCATTTCTTTTTCTTGTTATTTACATATACTTTACTTGCTGGATCTGCCTGATTTGAAAAGATATAAAGACAAGAACCTTCTTTTGCTTTAAAATCTTTCAGCATATTATCTGCAACTTCTTTTCCATACATTATAATTGGTTCTGACATTCACCTACACTCCAAAATTACTTAATCGTTTTTACACTTAATTGGCTCATTTTCTTTAATATATTCACACCATTTTTCATGCCAAGCTTTATAATTATCTGATTCATAGCAACAGTTATCTTTTACGTCATCTGGAAGCTGCATTCCAACATTATTATACGGATCACCTACTATATCATCAGGGAGTTTGTTTGCATAAATAGTAGCATTAGGATCTCCACCTGTAAGAGTCGATGGCTTAGTAGTTTCATCAGCTTTGACTGTAGTTATAACATTTGGATCTGCATATTGCGTACCTGTTATAGTCATATAATTATAGCCAGCATCACTAACTTCAACTTTATAAGGTGTTGTAGTTGTATGTTTTCGTATATCATCTACATTAATCTTACCTGTATCAAAATTACAGGGAGTTTTATCACACCAATAATCTATTTTGTTAGCTTTGCCTAAATCTATTTTAACTGCCTTTGGTCCTACATGTGTAATAGTTGTATGGCAATACGGACAATCAATGTAATCTAAGCCACTCAAATCACTTAAATCATACTGAAATTTACAACCGCATCTATCACAAGTTCTAGTAAATGTTTTCTGACCTTTTTCAATTATCTTTATCATTTTCATTCTCCTTAGAATTTAATTCAAGAATTTTATAGCATAATTCAAAAATTAGATTATCACCAGTTAAAGTACTTATGCACTCATCTAATCCTCTATATAAATATTTAGGAAAAGAATTTGTTTCATCATACTCAATAGAATACTTATCTAAAAATATTTTTATTGAATCTTTACTGTGAAATGGAATTTTATTTTTATCTACCATTTTTATTTTCTCCATCGCTAATAAATAGTTTGTACATTTCTTTTGTTATCTCTTTATCTGTCTTTTTATTCCAGGCTACTAAGTAAATGCCATAAGGAAGCCAAATCAAAGCTGTTAGATTCCACCAAGCATAATTATCATAAATAAAAATGCCACCAATAAATTTTCCAAATTCTTTAACTATCAAATGATATTGATGAATAAAAGAAATAATCGGTCCTGTTAAAGATAGTGCAGTTATTAGAATTAATATAATTATATTAAAGATAAAACTTAAATTATTCTTTGTCCATGAGTTCATTTTCTTTCTCTTTTATAAATAATATTCGGGACATACGCCCAAGCTAAGATAGTATCTGTTATTGGTTCCAACATTCCTTCCCATCGAAATTCATCGTTTTTATACACAGCTGTTTTAAAATAACATCTATCTCCGTTTTTGACATATTCGTTAATATACAAAACAATGATCTGTGAATTATTCTCTGGAACGAATTTTTCTGGATCAACCCAATGTATTTGTATTAAAGTGCTACCAATCTTCATCTTCTTCATATTCCTCACAAAGTGGCTGGCATCCTTCGTAATCGCAACTACAATACCAACTCGGATTTTCCCAACAATATCCGTCATAGTATTTTTTACAAGGTTTATAGTTGACTTCGTTGTTATCTTCTAAATATTTATCCATTTGATTTAACTACATCCCACCAAAAACCTTCGTAAATATATATTTTAGGAATTTCAGTTTCAATTGTAACATCAAGAGAGTACATATCTTTTGAATGTTTTTTCAGTTCGCTATTAATAATTGCTATTACGACCTTATCGCCAAAATAATTATTCAGGTAAGTAATGTAATCTTCATAAGTGAAAAATTCTCGTAAAACGCCTTTATTCCATTCTTCAATTTTTGAACCTTTATTTTTATCAAATAATTCTTTTATCGTCATACTTCTTCTCCCAGACATCCATGAAGCAAAGAATCTGCGTTAAAAGATTTACTATCTACAATAAATCTTTTAATTTCTTTCCTATTATAATATCCGTCATTTGGTTCTACAAGAAGTCTACGACATCTATGAGACATACGCATCATATCGTTCTCAACTTCTTTCAAAAGATCCATAAAATCTTCATCTGTATAAATCCACTTATTATAACGTTTTACATCTATATTTTTGTTATAATCGTTGTTGTCAATTTCTACAAGCCAGATTTCTTCAACATCTTCCAGATTAAGTTTTTTACCTTCAACAGTTTCAATTACTACCATAATATTTACCTCTCTTTGATTTTCTGATAATATTATAATATATTTTTAGAGAAATGTCAACTAATTTTGAGTAGGTTTTTAATTAATTTTCTTTTCTACCTTTTAACTTCTCATATTCTTCCTTTGAAAGCACAACGCTATCTTCTGTGATTTTTCTGTAGTTGTTTCCATAAATAACCGTTGCAACTTCACTTTTACACATTGGATTTAATGAAACGCATTTATCTAAAAGTTTCATAATATCTTTTATTTCTTTTCTTTCTTTTGCCATCTCTTTGATCTGTTCTTTAATCTGTTCATTCTTTGTCATTGTTTTTTCTCCTTTTCCTCGTCTAAACTCTGTAGAGTGCTATCATTCATTTTCGGCGAAGATACAAGCGGGGACGACACCGTTCGCGCTGTACGTACAGCTGTCGCTCAATGCTCTGTCCGTCCCCACAACACGAACGATGCTCGCAATACCGGAGCAATACCATGGTGTGCAGAGCCATACCCAATCATTGTAAGACGGAATATAATCATGATACTTGCGGTACAAATCGGCTGAAAGCAGTCCTACGTGTACAAACAACGAGCCATACGCTTTATCGCCGTTATCTGCGGTTAAGTCCATCTGATAAACAAGTAAATCATTATCGTCAAACAATGGAAGAAACTCGTTGTTCAATACTTTGCAGATAGATGCTTTTTTGAAATTGTTGTATTCATTTTCATCAAATGGAAGTGTTTTCCAAATTTTCGCAGTAATACAGAGAATACCACCTTGCTCTTTACCAAGTCTGATAAATTCGATACCTTTGTATGTAAAATGTTCACCATCTTCGATTTCGGTAAAATCTGGTTTGCGTTCACTTGCGATGAGAGCCTTAATGGTATTTAAGGTTTCAATCGCGTTGTTTTCATTGTCTTTGATTGCTTTATTAATCTTATCAATAATTGAATTTTTCATTTTTAATTCTCCGTTTTAATTTTTTGTGGGTTTGTTAGAATTTTTTAATGTGCATATTTAAAGTTTTATTTATTATGTCTATATCTTTGTTTAATTGTTCTATATCTATGTCATAATCACTATCTGATTTATTATATCTGAGCATAAATTCGTTTAACCCACTCAATTTTTCCATATCCATTTTTATTAACTTTTTAATATACTCAGGAAAACTGATACCAAGTTCAGCATATTGTTTTATCAATTGGCATTTGCCAGTATTTATCCAATCATTAATTGGTCCATAGGAATATTCATCATTTGTTAAGTTATAGTATAAGGTTTCTATAAATCCATAAGAGAATCGCTCTGGATATTTTATATATTCTCTAAGTATGTTTGTTTCAATTGCTGGTTTAATTATTTTAAGAAGATCATTAGCGGATTCTTTTTCTTTATTAGTATTCTCAATTTCTTTCTTTTGCTCATTTTCTTTTTCGAATCTATCTTGATTATATTTGTTATTTTGCTTATTTCCAATAACATTGAATAAACCAGTTATAGAAGCTGTAACTGCACCAGATCCTGCAATCGCTATAATAAGTTGCAACCAATTCATATTTAATCCACCTCTTCTACATATTTCCAATAATAACCACCGGCGGTTTTTTGACAACCATCACAACAATTGTCGATGTTTCTTGCTTCCTTTATTTTCATTACTCTAATTATACACCAAAATAAAAAGAAAGTCAACTAATTTCGTCAACTTTCTTAAAAATAAAACTATATTTTATAGAGGAATTATTCTTTGTGGTGTTCCTCTTTCATAATGCTCGCAAATATTTTCTTCTGGTAGTGGTTTTCCCATATATAATACATTTGAATTGTCATTTGTACATGGTCTATATATACAAACACATGTAGGTGTTGGTTTGTAGAATCCAGATGAAATAGCATAAGGATTTTCATAAGCGTATTTACAATTGCAACAACATTTTACAGCTGGATTATCTATACAAACTTTCTCGTGTTCTTCTACTTCTTCCTTTGTTCCTATAAAACGACAGTAATCACATTTAAATACTTGTTTCATTTTTCCTCCATCATTTAATTTTTATATTCTTCTATATAAGCCCAAGCTTTAACATCTTCGCTACTCATAAAATAATAACTGGGTAATACATCATATTCATAGATAGAGTTGTATTCGCCAGCGGAATAATGTCCCTGTAAATCAGTTACTATAATTGGCTTATTCGGTTCTGGCATTCTTTCTAAAACATTATACCAATTCATTTTTTACTCCAATAATTCTGGGTTGTCAAAAGTATTTCCTATAACACTACATTCCATAACTCTATTATAAACCAAATCACCCATTTCAACAGTTTTTCTGTTTGTTACGAAAAATGCACCGTCCTCAAATTCTATTACACCTACGTTTAATATAATCGTTTCTCTATAATAATCGCTTTCTGGACAATCTTCATACTCTACAATGTCATGTTCGAAAATCTTATTTTTGTTTTTATCAATAAGACCAGTGAACTCACACATTGTTTTTGGATCTACTTGATAATCTTTGGTTGTACTATATTTTATTTTTTTACCATCTTCATCTTCAAATTCGTGTTCGGTAAATACTCTTATATAGTTTTTATAGATAGGTAATCCGCAAACCCATTCGCCGTTATCTACTCTCTTTGCCTTATACAAAATCTCTTTACTCATTCTATTGATAACTCCACGGAATCTAATGATAAATAATCCTTTGTAACAATTACTTGATAATCGTCTATATTATCTTCATCTAATTGAAAAACTGCAATTAAAAGTCTCCCGCTGGTACTTATCGCATATCCACAATTACCCTGTTTATAATTTTTAATTGTTTTTTTAATTAGTTCTCTGATTTCTTCGTCAGATTTATCTAAACCGTCTTTGAAATTATAAAACCCTTCTGGATATACTTCTTCTGGTGTTTTAGGTTTTTCTTCTTGTTCTATATTTAACTCAACATCATCATTGAATTTAACCTGATAACCTACGTGTGCATGACAACAAGGGCATGCTCCAACCTCTTCTTTGCGTAAATTTAACTCATAAACACATCCGCAAATCTGACATTTATATTGCTGAATATCTATGTTTTCCCGTACACCGTTTTTAATAATTCTCATAATTAATACCTAATACGCTCCTCAATTTTTTCTCTTACCCAATAAATAAACAGATATTCTAAATCTTCCGGAATGGTTTCCATATTACTACCAATCTTTTCTCCGTCAGTATACCTACAATAAAAATAAACCTTTTTGGCATTAATATTAACCGCTACAAAAAGTTGTAATCTGTCGCAATCAGGCACAGTAAATGAAATTGCTTTTTCACAATCACACTCATATCCTTCTATTGATTTCTCTTTTAGATAAAACCCTTCTTCAGTAAGTTCTTTTAAAATCTGTGAATAATTTTCCATTTTAATTTTCTTCTCTGCACCAAGCATCTAATATATAATATTTTTGCCGATTTCCATTTACATCAAAACCTTCAATTTCATGTCTAATATCAACTTCCTTATTTTCACATTGTAATTGCCAAGATTTTTTATTTTCATTTTTATTTTCAAAAGTATTAACAAGCATATCAATCGTATCATTTCTGGAACTATATCCATCTTTATATTCTTTAATAAGAAGTTCAGTATACTTAATAATATCAAATTTCTTCTTCATAACTTTTTATCCTTAAATGTTTTCTTCAATTCTTTCATTCAACCATTCTACAAACTCACAATCGTTTAAATCTATATCTTCTGGAATATTAATTGCAAAGTTACTTATCATTCCACCACACTCATATTCATCATAAAAATAAACTTTCCTATTTTTTAAACTTATGTCTACCCAAAGTCTGTAAATATCGTCGTGGTCGATTATTTTTTCCCAATCACATTCATATCCCTCAGCAGATCTTTTTTCTTGATAAAATCCCTGTAAAATAAGCTCTTTTACAATATAGGGGAAATCTTTCATTTTAATCTTCCTCTTCTCTACACCACTCACCAATAATATAGTAAGTTTGGGGGTTTCCATCAAAATCAAATCCTTTGATTGTATTGTTATCTTGAATCACTCTTCCATCACAGTGCATTTGCCAAGAACCTTTAGAAATAGCACCAGATATACTATCAATCAAATCAGTTTTAGAACCACAGCCATGTTCATACATTGCAATAGAACCTTTAATATATTGAATAATATCAAATTTCTTCTTCACTGTTTTCTTCCTTTAAACAAATTACACCTTCTTGACGGAGTAACTCAACAACAGAATGTGAATTAGACAAAGCTTTTTTACTACAACATTCATAGTCAACAGGTTTCATGTGTAAGAATATAATTTCGTCTGGATCAATTAAAAAGCACTTTCTCCAAACTTTAACAAGATCTTCAATTGAAAGATTTACAGTCTGAACCTTTTCAATTTCGCCTTCATAACCTTTGTGCTCTACAATTGTTGGTCTTGCAAAACCAAGCTGACGTAAATAAACATGTTCTTCTTCAATCATTTCAATTCCTCAAGCATCTTTTCTTTTTCTTCGTTCACAGTTTCAAGCAATACAGCACTGCCATTACCGCAAACCCACGAATATGAAACAGCTCTTTTATTCAGTCTTTCTGCGTATTCTTTGACTGCTTCTTGCGCATAAAGTTTCACATAATTTGCAACTGGCTCTGAATACCAACCACCAAAACCATTGTTTAAAGAACCGATTGTTGCTAAAGCTTCAATTTTTGCTTGATCTAAAATATCTGATAATTCTTGTTTTAATTGTTTATCTGTTTTCATTCCTCTACTCCTATTCCAAATTGACCTACAAATTCATATTTAATAAGTCTATTGTATAATTCCTGTCTAAATTCATGACTTCCTACGATTATAATTCTCGGAATATCGAAGAAATGCCATTTGTCATCTCCAATATCTTCTGCTTTGTTTTGATGGTGCTCTAATAACCATTTCTTATCTTCTTCGGAAAATGAAACACAATACTCTCGTTCAATTTGCTCTACGGATAAATTACCAAGGTAAATCATAGTTCATATTCCTTTAACAATTTATCTATGACGTATTTTATACTTGAAGTCAGTACCATTGAATAAGTATCGCCGTTGAATGTATAATCTCGGCAGGGTAATTCTCTTTGTAACTTTTCCGCGAACTCTTTGACAAGAATTTTTGCAATATCGCATTTCATATAGCAATGTTTTGCTGCAAAATCTTCGTTAGCTTTTAATCGTTTTTCGTTTTCAGCTTTTGCTTTTGCTAATTCTCTTCTTAAATCTTTCGCTTCGTTGTAATATTTCATGTTAAGTTCTTGTAGTTCAGCCTCAACGTTGTTAAGTCTTGTAATCTCGTCAACTGCTTTTCTTAATCCTTCAACTGTTAAAGGTAAATCTCCTATTTTAGAAGTCATATAGGCACCTTGAGAACAATCGTATAAACTTTTTATTTGCGCATGGTTTTCGTATTCTTCACTGCTCATTTTTTCAACTATTCCTTTTAAATTCATATATCTTCCTCATTCGACAAAAGAGCAAAACTTGAAATTTCACTTAATCTATGCCAATATACAGGATTATCATTGCAATCATAAGGAACCATTCCAAGAAATATATCATCACCTGCAGTAATAACATTTACAATATGATAGAAATCGCAGGTGCCATCTGGATTATCCTTGAACCAAATTCTAAATAAGTCACTTGGCTTTACGCAGTATTTATACCAGTCGATAATATTCCCTGCGTAGCCTTGTTTTTCAATATTTTTAAAAAAGTCCTTATTAGTTATTTCCATTTTTACACCTCTTTCCATTTACCTTCACAGTAGTAACACCATTTTTCTCCATCCCACAGGTAGAGATATTCCATCCAAGTATTATCTTCCAGTTCCTTGATATACTCTTCCTCAGTTGCAGTTTTACTTTCGACATCTTCTTCACCTCTATCCTTATAAGCAGCGCAGAGGGTATAATTTACCTTGTTGTAATTCCACTGGTCTGGATTACTTTCTGCAACTTCACCAAGAGCAGATAAATCACCAAGAGCCATCAACTTATCAATTTTATCTTCAGTCGTATAATGGTTTTTAAGTGTTTCACCAACACCCTCCAAATAACCATCGTGATGGCAGTAAATATATTCTACTTTATTATCGTCTACTTTTCTTCCAATCAAGCATCTTGTACTCATTTTAAATTAACCTCACCTAATTTTCTTGATTATATTATAGCATAAAAATAAAAATAAGTCAACTACTTTTACATAGCTGACTTATTTTTTTTTAATTTAATTGACAGAAACTTTCTCTATACACATCAGACAAAACTTCTTTGATAATTTCAGCATCGATCTTGTCAATTACAATACCGATTTCATCAATAGTATGAAACACCCTGTCTCCCTGAGGTGTCATTACCTTAATAACATCACAGTCAGCATAAGGGCATTTTTCTACATCTGGGTGATTAACAAAATAATCTTCATCACCCTTATTGAAGGAAATTTGCCAATCCATTCCTCTCCAGAGTAGTTTATCTTTTCTTGCCCTAAGTCCATCATCATCTATAAAATATTTTTCTTCGTATAACAATACGGTAGAATTATGACCAACAAATCTCTCTACAAACTCTGAAAGCTTCATTTAAAATATCCCCTTAATATTTCCATTTTGATCTACATCAATTTTTTCTGCCGCAGGTACTTTAGGTAACCCTGGCATAGTCATTATATCTCCTGCATAAGCAACGATAAATTCTGCTCCAGCGCAGTACTTGAAATCCCTAATAGTGAAAGGGAATCCTTTAGGAGCTCCAAGAAGATTTGGATCATCTGAAAAGCTATACTGAGTTTTAGCTACGCAGATGGGGCATTTATAATTATCTAATTCTGCTAGTTTCTTCTCCGCTTTTGGAAGCAATCTAACTACATCAGTACCGTAATATTTTGCTAAAGATTTAACTTTATAGTAAGTAGAATCTTCTAATCCATATAATGGAGAAAACCTATTAGGTAAATCACATAACTTAACTACTTCCTGAGCTAAGTTCTGACATCCGATACCTCCGTCAGCCCAGCCGTTTGAGAAAGCATATCTCATATTATGATTATTTAGATTCTCCGTAAGCTCTCTGTAATCTTCTTCCGTATCTCCACTAAACTTATTTATAGCAACTATTACATTTAATCCAAATTTTTTAATATTTTGATAATGTCTTACTACATTATCAAATCCAGTATGCTTAATAGCTCTACAGGTTACTACTAGCACTACAACATCAGGAACCTGTTTGAGTACTCTTGATTTAATGTCGAGGAATTTTTCTGCTCCTAAATCTGCTCCGAAACCTGCTTCAGTAACCACGTAATCCGATAATTTAAGAGCTAAATCGGTTGCTATTACAGAATTACATCCATGAGCAATATTTGCAAAAGGACCTCCGTGAATTATTGCAGGAGTACCCTCCAGGGTCTGAACTAGATTGGGTTTAATAGCGTCTTTTAATAGCGCAGTCATTGCACCTTCTGCTTTTAACTGCCAAGCATGCACTGCGTTACCATTGTAATCATATCCAACAATAATATTACCTAATCTTCGTTTAAGATCGTCTAGATCAGTGGCAAGACAGAAGCAGGCCATCACCTCAGAGGCAACGGTTATATCAAACCCATCCTCTCTTGTTACTCCATTTACATCTCCTAAACCATCAACAATAGATCTTAACTGACGGTCATTCATATCCATGCAACGTTTAATGGTTACCTTTTTAATGTTAAGCTCATTACCTTGATAAATATGATTATCAACCATTGCGCAGAGTAGGTTGTTAGCATTTTCAATAGCATGAAAATCACCTGTGAAATGCAGATTTATATCTTCCATAGGTGCAACCTGGGTTCTTCCGCCTCCAGTAGCTCCACCCTTTAATCCAAATACAGGACCAAGAGATGGTTCTCTTAAAGCTAGGCATGAGTTCTTACCTATCTGTCTTAAGCCATCTGCAAGTCCAATAGATACTGTTGTCTTGCCTTCACCGTACTTAGTAGGGCTCATTGCAGTAACCAAGATTAACTTACCTTTCCTGCAGGAGTTTTTATGCGTATTTAGTTCAATCTTAGCTTTATAATTCCCATAATATTCCAGTTCAGATTCTAATAACGTTAATTTCTTAGCAATATACTTTATAGGTGATAATTTAGTTTTCTGAGCTATCTCAATATCTGTCATCAAACGCCTCCACGCCCATTCCGTTTTTAATAAGTTTCTTTGCCATTCTTCTTGTTACTGGAAAATAAGAAATTCCGTCTGCGGTAATGTTATAAGATGGTTTCTTTTTACCAATTTCTTGAAGTCTTACATGAAAGGTATTACTTTTAGTAACTGCATAAAAAGTAACTTCCATCCAATCAAATAAATCTTTCCAATTTCTCATAACTTTCTTATTCTCTTCCAACTTGAATCTGTAATGGCTAGTTTTCTTACTTTGTAATAAGAATTTTCTCCATTGAAAAGCTCTAAATCTTTTTCTTTGTCAATAACTTCCATACAGATGAACTCATACTGTCTTTTTACCTGTTCGGTTTCATTATTGATTCTTATTTGCATAGGTGAAATAGTTCCAACTACTTCAGTTCCATCTGTAAGAGTCATTACATATAATTGAATATCTTCAGCAGTCATTTTTAACCTCTTTATTTTTCTTTGCTCTACTCATTTTCTTACTTGCAAATTTACAAGAAGTTGAATTACACATATTTAGATTCACAGTCAACTCATTTTTGCAATTATAATAAGAGTGAATACAAAATTCACATTTTCTCATTTTAACATCACTCCACCCATAAATAATTGATGCCAAATACAGTGCAGCATGAACAATCTTAAGCCAAAAGCAGCTAACCAGAACAAAAAACCAACAATTCTCATAGTAGACTTATCGTTATACTCATAAAATCCATATTCGCCATCTGGTCCAAATCCTGTAATCACTCTAATTATCTCATCTGGCTCAACTCTGATTAGTGACATAAGACTACAGAAAAGCTCTAATAGCATAATTGTTAAAGTACCATTATCCTTACCCCAATTATAAGGAAACATACAAATAAAGAAAAATGCAATTCTTATTAACCATTTTAAAATTGCTCTAACTGCCGACATAATTTATACCTCTTTTTTGTTTTGTTGCTTATAGTATACACTATTTCTAACAAAAAGTCAACTAATTTTACAAGTTATTTTTCTATTTCAAGCATTTTCTTGTAAGTTTTTTCGTCCACATCAGTGTCGGTATCTTTCCAGCTTAGAGGAAGAACAAGATCGCCCTTTTTGTCAATATAAGGAAATTCTTTTTCTACTTCTGTGAACTCACCAATAGCAGGATCTTGATCCATCATATCATAAAAATCATTCATATTCAGTGCGACTCAATCCAATCAATCATACTTCTTCTATGTGCTTCTGGTTCTGTAAGAACTGATACGTGATTTGACCAGATAAAAGGATCATCATAATCATCTGGATCAATTCCGCGTTCCTTACACCATTGATGTACTTCATTATCTACCAGATTTACAAGATTTGCAGCTTCAACCGCTTCGTCCATTCTTTTTCTAAGATATTTAGGTACTTTCATTGTTATTTATTGTTTAAAATAAGATCCATATTTATAATTGCTTGAGATATTTCTTCTTTACTAATGGAATTTAATGGCTTATTAATAAATTCAAGCACTTCTTCTGGAGTAAATTTATGATCTTCCACAAATTCACTATAAACCTCTTTAATATTTAACTGCATATATTGTTCTCCTATTTTAATATTATTTATTTTATATTCATTTCTTTATGAACTTCTTTATGGCACTCTTTACACAAAGTAACTAAATTTTCAGGTTCATCACCACCCTCTGAAACAGGTTTGATATGATGCACATTTAATTGACCATCATCAATAGGAATATAAATTCCAAGCTCATTTTTCATTGCATGAAACTCTCCACAACGCTGACAAGTAAAATTATCTCTATAAAGAATTCTTAATGAATAGGGATCTCTACCCCTATTCCAAACTGTACAATTATTAAATAATCTGCTACATTCATCACAGCAGAAACTTGTTCTTCTCCCTGTTAAAGGCTTACCGCACCATTTACAGTGTTTAGGCTCTACATATTGAGGACAGTCATAATAAATTCTTTCACCATAAGTTTTTACAGCTTCATATAGAGGCGGAAAAGGTCTCCTTGTCCCATTTATTTCCCAATCTCTTAGCCATCTACCTTCTTCTTTATTATAAATCATATCAACCAAAGAATAGAATTTAAATAATTATCATTAGCTTTAATAATAGTTTGAGCTGTTTCTTCTGGAACTTTAATACCTCTTTCACCAAAAGAAAATAAATAAGTACCTTCAGGTTCATTATACCAAAGTTTTCCTTTTGTTAAAAAGAATTTCAATAATCTCTCTTTTTCTCTATCTTCTAATCCGCTTGATAACATATTAATAATGCTCCCTAAATTTTAATTCTACCACATCTTTAAATAGTGACTCTATATTAAATCTGATACAAGTTTTATAGTGTAAAATGGCCTCCCTGCAGTCATAACAAATGGTTCTATCAGGTCTATCGGGCAAGAAATCACGGTCACATATAGAACATTTTATTTGCTCTGGTTTAAGAGTTTCTTCTATTTTCATCCTCCTTCATCAAAGCTCTTGCATATAAAATAGCATTTCTACATTTTGGACAAATAGCAAGAAAATCGGTTGCTATATATTCCTCTCCACATATGGCACATTTTGCAGCTACTAAAGGTGTAGATGTTTCTTCAAATTCTTTTTCTTGTCTAGTAAGTTCTTTTTTCATTTCAGTCTTCCTTAAAATTTTTATCGTAAGTGACTTCTTCTATATTAGTACCAAATTTAAATTTAACTTTTATAGTTTTACTATCTTCTGACAGATCTTCAGGAACCCTACCATAATATTTAATTCCATCTTTTTTAATTTCAGCCATATTATTATCAAAATAAGTGATAGTAGCATCTTTCAATAGAACTACTGGTAAATCATCATTCTTATGTTCAATGAGTAATTTCCATCTTTCTAATAACTGCTTGGTTGTCAAGTTAGTGTTTTCCATTTTAATCTCCTAAAACCTCATTTATTAATTTTCTATAATATTCTAAAATTGATTTAATCTTATCCATACAAGCTTGCCATCCTTCTTCACTATACTCAAAATGATAAGCATATTTATTGCCTACAAGTTCAAAACGAAATCCTGTGGGATTCCATTTTCTATCTCTAGTAACAAAAACTTTAAGGCCAAGTTCTGAGTATTTATTGTTGGCAACTCTTGCTTCCATATTTAGTTTTTCACTATATTTAGGATTTCCTTCAGCATCTAATCCTCTATAATCGTGAAGAAGATATACACAATATCCATGATCTATTTCATCAAAAGTTGGGAAAATATATTTCATAGTTATTTACCTTTAATCATCAATACTTGCAGAATATCCAACTAATTTTCTACTAATAATAGCTTCAACAAAACCGTCAATGTCATCAATCATATAGGGTTTTGTGAAATATTCTTGCTTATTTAAATAAAATTGATTATAAGATACAATATCAACTCCTGTAATTCCGAGCTGATACATTTTCTGCACTGCATAATCAACATCAGCAACTACAAGCGTTGCTCCATTTTCTTTTGCCAATGTAATTAGACTCGTTGTTTTACCTGTTCCTCTTTTTCCTAAAATTCTGTACATTTTATTTTATCTCCTTGTTCTGTCTGTAATTTATGGTATTTTGGTTTTTTACCGGTTTCTGTAATGATATAAACATCTCTATCTACTAAAACAACCTGATCTACAAAAACCGCTGTATCATTTTTTATGTAATCTTCTAACTCTCTAAATGATTGGAAGATATAATTAGTATCAAGCGGCTTTGCTGCCACCTTAGGTATCTTTCGTATTAATGGCTGAGTTGGTTGCGGAACTAATATATGAATAGGTATAGACATTATTTAATCCTCTTCGTTTTCGTTTACCCTTGCAATAGCTTTAAGATGACGTGAGTCAACCCAACGCTTCGGATCGAGTTTAATAGATTTTGGAAACTTCTTTAATTCTTCGCAATCTAAACATCTGGTTTCTCCATCTCCAATCACGACTTTTCTTGAATTATCTGGAAAATCTATCAGACCGATTTCACCTTTTTCTAAAATGTAGTCTGATTTAGACCACTCTTCTACTGTTTTGCATCTAAAAAGTATTGTCATTTTTCACCTATATTATCTTTTAAACATCCATCGGTATATGGATTTCTCGTGCAATCACTTCCTGACCAAGCAGGACAATCTTTACAAAATTCATAAATTTCTTGATTCAATAATTTTAAAAGGAGTTCTTTCTTTTCAATTTCAATTTTCTGATTCATTCTTATTCTCTTTAGTTTCTGGCATAGTATAAGTTGAAAATGTTATGGGATAAGTGGATTCAAAACATTCTATTTTTCCACATCTATTGCAAATATGTTTATATGGAGGTCCTTCTCTGAGATCTTTTAAATCTGAAGTAAATCTTAATTCTCCACCACAATCACATTGCATAGTTTTTATAAATACTTGGCATGGGACATCTACTTCTCTACTCATAATTCACCTACTTAATTTTTTTGTGGATTTAACCAATTCACCAGATTCAATTTTATCTTCAATATCTTCAAGTCTTCTATATAATTCTTCGTAGGTGATACTTGTATAAATTGGTTTTACTGGCGTTACTGCTATAAGCCGTTCAGTTTTAGTTAATCTCTTATATTTACTCATCTTCTTCTCCAAGTATAATTTTACGATATTCTTTTGAAGATATTTTACCACGCATATAATCAGTCCAAGTTGACAATTCTTCAGTAGTTGACATATTTGGTACATCAAAAATATAATCTCTAATTTCTTCTAACGCATCTTCTGAGGAGATTTCTTGCTCACTTGCATTTACGCAAATCTCTCCGATCATAAACATACCATACTTATATCTCTGTAAAAGGAAGATAAGTTGTTCTTTGGATAACCCTTCATATTTACTCATAGTCCACCTCGTATACTTCAACGCCGTTATCGTTGATTTTTTTATATTTTACGGTTTCTTTGTATTGCTTAGAAATGATATAACACCGACGAAGATCCGATTCATTTTGTGGAAGGGCTAAAAATTCGTAAAATTTTACTTTATGTTCTTTGAAAATTTGTTTGCACTCTTTTAAGAACATCCTATATTTTTTATGAACTTCTTTTTCTTCCTTTTTCAGTAAATCGATTCCCCAATTAGGTTCTACACAATCTTCATCATAAACACAAATACCATACCTTGGTCTTACATTATCACCTTCATCTTCAATAAAAGCATCTTCTGGGTAAAATGGCATAACTACATCTTTCATAAAATGAAGAAGTTTTACTCGACAAATTTCTTTTGCTGAATTTTCTGCCATAAATTCTTTGCGCCATTTATTATATTGATTGATAGCACTTCTTTTTGTATGCAATTCAAGGTTGTAATCCCAACCATAATAATCTCTACAAAACGCCATTTCTGGTTCTTTTATAATGAAATCTATAATCTTACAAATATTATAAACACCACCAATATCGATTGTTTCTTCGTAGGCAAATTCAGTATCTTCTTCCGTGAAAATTCTTAACGTACTTTCATCTCGATATTTTGCACGAGAATATCTGAATTTGTCTACCACATCCCAATACTGTCCCCAGAAACGGAAAGTAAAATCAATATAAGTATTTTCTACAGATTTTTTCGTGCACTCTACACCAAACATCCATTCTGGTCTTTGTTCGATTCTAAATCTAATATAGAAATAATCTTTGGAACAGTTGCTGTCTTCCATAAAGAAATCAACTTTAGAAACACTATATCTATCTTTATATCCAGCGCAAAACTCGTTATTTACTTGACGAATAAAGTTTTCCCATGTTTTTTGCAGTGTGATATTTAAACCTTTCTTACTTTCTACTTCTTTCAAAATATCTTGATTAATAAGATTCGTCATATCCAAATCTATTCTCCATTTCCTGTCTTGTATACTCTGCCAAATTCTTCCAATATTCTTTATCGGTGCAGCACATAAGTGTAAAAGGATCGTTATTCAACCCATATTTTTTATACATTTTGTTATAGATGTCTATTACACCCTGCTCTGATTTAGTTGGTTCTGAATTTCCCGGCAATCCCATCATCCATATTTCAAGTTCTGTTAAAATATCTACTGCTACTTGCTGTTTAGTTTCTGTGATTTTAAACTTCCTCATTATGATAATCCTCTAAAACTTGCTCTAACGCCCGTTTCTTTGTCTCTAAAATAAATATATTTCTTTGGTTTTTATCAGGACCTTCTGCATAAAGAGTGTTAATTATACTGTCGTAAAGTCCAATTTTAAATTTAATCAAACATTCAAGTTTATTCATAATTCACCTCTTAAAATTACACTTGCTCCTATCCCCGCCACAATCACAAGGCTCTCTATCTTTTGTACCATAACAGATACCGTTGTGTTTAATTTCATATTCTGGAGCAGGTTTATGGTAAATTGCCTCATAGTAACCTTTCTCGTAATCGGTAAGATAATATCTTTCTTTTGATACCCTATAACAATCACATTTATCTTTACCTAAATCTCCAAGAACAGTAAATGATACGGTATTATCTGCAGAAAACACTGCGGATTCAACTTCAAAATCGAGATAATTATTTGCAATCTCTGGGTATCTTTCCATCAATTCTTTAAATTTCATAATAAACAACCCTTTTTAATTTTTATACTCATATTATAACTGAAAACAAAGAAAAAGTTAACTAATTTTGCTGACTTTTTCTAAAATTATTTAAAGATGTTTTACGCATCCGTCATATTGGGGCATTTGATAACAATAATCATTAATTCCATCGTAATCAATCATTTGTTTAAATACGTACCTACATAAATCTTCATTTGCGTATTTACCAAGAAAAATCTTGCTAACTATTCCTCCGCTATATCTATTTCCGTATATCGTCGCATTTTCAATGTCTACGAAATAATCCGATGTTTCATATTTGTGCAATCCGTCTTGCGAAATAATTTTCATTTTTAATCTATTACCTCCATTGTAATATAATTATCTTTTTTATCCAACTTGCATTTTAATGTCAATGAAGAACCATATAAATCAAGCGCATCGTTTATAATTTGAAATTCATACAAGGCTTTCAACGCATCTTCAACCCTCTGACATATTTCTTCATTACTAATTTCAATTTTCTTTAAGCTTTCAAAGTATTCTATACTTTTATTAATATCGTTGAATTTTGTGGAGTACATGATTAATCTGCCTCCAAGGATTTACAAGCGATACATCTTTTGTTATCGTCAAGCTCACATTTAAACAAGGAACATGTATACAAATCGTTATAGCTTTGATAACCAACCTCTTCACTATGATATCTTCTGAACTGACATCCTTCACAGTTATTCTTTGGTACATCTATTGTTAATTTAATTTTTACTGTTTCCATGTTATTGTAACTCCTTCAACCTCTTTTGTGCTTCCTCTAAATCTGTAAAATACATCTGACCTTTGTATTCGCCTCTAATATACAAATCATCTATTTTTACTTCATGCAGACTCTTACCTTTTTCACTTTTATCTCTGATTTTTGGATAAAGTGGATTATCATTTTTATTTGGACGCCAATAAGAATATCTAAAACTCCATTCCTTATCTTTATCCTGTCTAATAGAAGAAACATATCCATAAGCAATATAATATTTATAGGGATATACTTTACTATCCATATTATAGATACGATAAATAGGCTGGTCTATTTCTACAGGAGGCACTTTTTTTAATTCTCTGTAAATAATATTAAACCAAGACACTCTATCTATGGGGAGCATTTCTTCTGTAGTGCATGTCTGTAATGTGATTAATATTTTGAAAGATAAAGGACGATCGTGATTTTCACACAATAACTTACCTTTATAATACTTTTCTAAAAGTTTTTCATCAATCATAATTATTTACCTGTTATTTTGTAAATTTCTTTAATTCCTTACGGTTTAAACATTATGTCAATTATTTTAAACAAATTCTTCCTTTTTGTCAATAATAATAAACATTACGCAACCCAACAATAAAACGTGCTTTTTATTATACCTTTTCATAATAATCGGACTTACTCCGACAACATTCATAACAAGGTACGAAACCCTCTATTCTTGTAACGTACTTACAGCCTTCGCATGGTGTTCCAATTGATTGCTTGATTAAACAATCATCTCTATACTCCGAAAACCATTGCCAAACTTCAGCTGCTGGCAGATTATGTTCGTCAGCATAGTCATCTATTTCGGAATTGGTTTTAAAAGTTTGTGCTTCCAATAATTTTATAAATTCTTTTTTCAAATTCATAGATTCTCTTCCTTATAATAGGGGCATATCACTTCTGTATCTGGGGCGTTTTGACAACAATGATAACTGGTACATCCATCACAAACGTAATCGTATTCTTTGTCTGCGCAAGTATCTGGATTAAGATGATTGTAATAACATGTTTTACAGGGATTGTTTGGATTTAATATTCTTATCATAGTTATGTCCTCTCGATAAAATTACTTCTCTACTTCAATTTCTGGTAATTCAGCCCAATAGTCTACATTATAACACATTCCATTATCATCTGACCAATCAGTACCGTCCCAAGAAATCACTGCGTACGTTTGCCCGTAATAGTCATATCCCAAAATATACCAATTGCCATCTGGTAACTCTTTCTTCGCATCATGCCAAACTATTTTTTGATAACCCATTTTAGAAAGATTCTTTGCAGTTGCTTCAATATCAATGCCATCATCATCTGATTCTGGCATAAAACCGTTACCAAATTCTGCAGCTAAATCGAGATCATATTCTAAATCTGTCATTTTTTCACCATTACCATTCACCTTTATCTTTCAAATATTCTTCATAAGTAGTCGGAATATTTTCAACACATAATTCTGGTTTAACATATTTCTTTCGTGATCTACTCTCTAACTCTTCAACTTTCTCTTCTAATTTCTTAATCTGTTTTTCTTGTTTTTCTTCATCTTCTAATGATACCTGTCTCTCAACCATGTACATAAAAGAACCTATAGAACAAAAAACTAATCCCCAGATGCTTGAAAGATTGCAGGTCAAACCAATAACAATAAACATCAATCCAAACACATTTAAAATGTACTTAATAATAGCTTTCATTTTGTTTTACCTCTCTTTAATTCTCATTAAATTTTACCAAATCAAAGTTTACTTTTTTGAATCTTGCTAAATCTTCTTTTGCTCTTTTTATATCAGATGCGGTGTATCCATTTTCTTCATTTACCCAGAAATCTTTATATTCTTCAAAAGTATGTCCTTTCCAAGCCTCGTAATTTTTAAAAGGAAAAACATTAAGATTCTTTTTCTCTGCTTCTTCCAACGTATTTACAGATAACCACTTTTCACGCGTTTCATAAGCCTCTTTTAATCTCTTAAGAGCTTTCATCATAAGCTTTCTACCAAAATCAGTAAGTTTTCCGGCATCAAATAATTTTTTAAAACATTCCATGCCATATCTGGCAACAAGACCATCACTATAAGTTACAGTGTAAATATTTCTTATATATGCACCGCAACGATCGCAAACAAGACCATCTTTCCTATCGACAGAATCAAATCTGATGTCCTTAATATAAGCCATAATTACTTAGCTCCTTTCTTCTTTATTACAATAATATTATATAATAAAAATAAAAAATAGTCAACTAATTTTATATGTTTAGTCAACTATTTTTTGAAATATTTTTTAAATTTTGAATTCTTTTGCTACTCTTATCTCTGTCTCTTATACACATCTGACGCTGCC
>ERZ1026876.108-NODE-108-length-51957-cov-4.997033_pt1 | contig 51957 bp, 81 predicted proteins | sample MGYA00380168_ERZ1026876 | MGnify/ENA primary metagenome ERZ1026876 (study PRJEB33269, sample SAMEA4719804) | human gut metagenome | biome: human-associated habitat; feature: organic feature; material: feces | place: Cameroon | collected 2013-10 ... | reverse complement strand
GCGAAAACACCCCCTCCGGGGTCGCCAGATTGGTCTTCAAGTGCCCTCATCGACCACTTTTATGTACATTCCATTTGTATTCATGCGCACAATCTCATCAATCGCTTCTTCGATGTCCTGATTGTACATGCTTTCGCCGAATTCATTCGAAGTTTTCGCAATTCTAGCCAAATACTCGCACGAATTGTAGCCTTTATCGGTGTCAAATCGCAGCCAATTCTCGAAATCGTCAAACGGATTGAATGGATTGTCGATTGTGCTCAGCGCATAGGCAGCCATAAGTATTCTCCTTTCCGCAAGAATGAGAAATTCAGACAAAAAGAAGGAGGCATGAAGCCTCCCTTTTACGCATTGATCTGTCTGGACAGAGTAGAAGGAGCCACATCAAGCATCTCAGCCACATCTGTAAGCTCATGCCCGTTCGCCAGCATGGCCTTCGCCCTCGCCAGCTTGCCCGGAGAGATGCCATTGTAGGCCTTAGGCAGCGCCAACTCGCGAATGCGATCCGGTTTGGACTCTTTTATGACCTTACGAAGCGTTGAAGTGCTCACAGCGCCGTGCTGAATGGCTTCCCATTCCTTGTCCTCGACGTAAATGTACTTTTTCCCTGCTCCGACGACCTTTCTCGCCCGATCGAGCATCTTTCCCTGCATTTTCTTGTAATCTTCCTTGTCCATGCCGGGGTTATCATCCTTGAGCTGCTTGAGATAGAGGTTCGCAAGGGCCTGAGCCTTTCGCTCATAGGGCTGGTTCTTCTCGGCAATCATGATCTTGGCCTTCAGGCTCTTCACCTCGTCGGCATAGATCTTGGCGGCCGAGGAATCATAGTTGATCTTGCTCTCTTTGCGGGCCTCCATTCGGGCCTGCTGGGCAAGAGCCTTCATCCTGTTGGCGTGGTCGGCGTAGACCTCCTCGATCTGAGTAGTCTTATCCCGACTGCCGCCCGACACAAGATCAAACGCATCCTCATGCTGGGACATCCGGCTGACCTTGCTCATGATGGGCACCTTTTCCCATCGTTTGATAGTCACCGTACCCTTCTCATCCTCGGAGAGCACCTCGTTGGCCTTGGCCACCTTCTCCTCCCCGGTCTTTCGGTCTCGATACCGGATGCTGCCGTCCGCTTCCCGAGAGAGGATCTCTGAGGGCCGGATCTTCCGCTCCTTGGACTTGGGGACCATACGATTGGTAGGCTCATAAATAACCTCGCCCGCGTCCCACCGCTTCTTCTCTTCCGGAGACATCTTCGAAACAGCGATCTTCTCCTGAATCTCGGGAAGATATACCGTAGAGGTAGATCTGGAAAGCAGCGTGCTCGCTCCGGCATTGGGCCTTCCCTGCCACTTGGTCTTCAGCTCGGCGATACCGTTCTCTTCCTCGCTGCGCTTGTAGTCCAGCTGGTGCTTGTAGGCATCAATAACCACCATGGAATGCCTAACCGCTCTCGCGATCTCATCCATGTCCGCGCCCTTTATGGTCATGTCCGTGATCAGATTCGAGATGGAGCCCATCTCCTGCTGAATCTCGGTCTTCTTCATCTTGCGCATGCCCTCGTGATAGGCGTACTGCTCCTTCGGGTCGAAGTTTTTCAGCTCGTCAAGTGGCTCCTTCGTTCGAATCCGAATCTTGTCGCATGGAATCACCAGCGCCGTGTCTCCGTCAAAGTCCGCTCCGCTCAATCGCTCGGCAACCTTGGCATTGATGCCCGCCGCATCCTTCGCATTCTCCATAATAGACTTGGCCTCGCGGTTCTTGTTGTTCACCACCAGCGTGGGAATCTCAAATATTCCACCGTGAGGGAATCGAACCAGCGCCACATGCTCGCCATCCTTGTACCCGGGAGCGTAGATCTCGTCGTCCTTCAGCGAGGGAATGGGCAGAAGCACCTTCGTGGCCTGACGCGGAAGCGCAGCGGCGTTGAGATGCACCTCGTCCCTGTCGCACTGCCCGGCGAACTTGTTCAGCATGTCCGATCGAACCACGGGATTCGAAATGGACATAATCTCGTCGAACTCGTCCTTTGAAATATCGTACTTCAGCTGAAGCTGCCGCTCGGCGAGCTTCTTGGGCTGCTTGCCCAGAAACTGAGAGGCCAGCGACCGGCCCCAGTCCTGCCATGTTCCCTCCTCGGAGACGATGTTCAGCGCCGACTGGTGCTCTTTTCCGTCCTTGCCTATATAAGTCTGCTGAGCCAGACGGAGCTTGCTCGCATCCTTGATGTTCGCCCCAAAGGGATTCTCCGGATCGTTCAGCTTCATGGGCTTCAGAACGGAGTTGTCCTTCGGGCCGAGCATGGGCGTGCCCTTGTGCTTGTTGGTGTTAAAGCGAATATCCACGCCGTCGGGCAGATTGTCAGAATACACCGCCATGCCCTTCAGATAGTGGCTTCCGTCCACGGCGATTCGCACCTGAGCGTACTTTGCGTCCTTCAGGGAAATATCCGCCACGCCCCGTCGAAGCTCGATCAGGCCGTCCCGTTTCACGCCGCCGTCCTCGGCATAGACCACCTGAACGCGCTTGGAATCCACGCTCACCGGAGGCTGAATCTTCTTGAGCGTCTTGCCCTGATCCTCGGAATAGACCTCGTTGATCATGTGAATATCCAGCTTGTTCTTCATCACGTCGGCCCATGTCGTTCCCGGCTTGGCCAGAACCTTCATGATGGTGTCGTGATTTCCGCTGGCCTGACGGACTCGGATGTTGTTGTAGTATTCATATCCGTCCTGACGAAGAATATCCACCACCTTCGCAAGACGCGTCTTGGTGATCCCCATCTGATGCTCCGAGCCAGCGCCGATGTCCACGAAACCCTTCTCGTCTACAATCTTCTTCAGAATATCCGCGTTCTGCTCGTTGATGTTTCGGCGCTTCTGCATGGTGGGATTGACCAGACTGTTGAAGCCGTTCCAGCTCAGACCCATGCGCTTGGCCGCGGCGTTCTTGCTCATGCCCTTGTCCAGCAGCCTCACGGCCATGGCCTGCTGCGCCGCCTTTTCCTCATAATAGGTGGAAGTCAGCTTATTTCGAAGCTGCGCGGTGTTCATGTCCATGCTCTTGGCGATGGCCACGTCGTTCCACCCCTGCTTTCTCAGCTCGAAGACGTGCTTTCTGAAGTTGCCGCTGGACTGATAGGGGTTGTCGCCCGATCCCCAAGGATATCGGCCTGAATGCCGAGGCGTTCCGTAATGCGCCAGCTCCTCGCCGAACTCGTCCTCAAGCTCTTCGTCCATCAGCTCGTCCAGAATATCAAATTCCTCATTGTAAGCTTCGAGCCTCTCGAACTCGTCCATGCTCAGTCAACCTCCATGCTCAGTTTCTCGATAATCGAATTTCCCATGATCGTCTGATCGATCACACTCTGAATCTCCTCGGGATCGGGATTGCACACCAGAACCTCGTTGTTCTGATAGATCCTCAGCTCCGTGGAAATGTCATTCGGCTTGATCTGATACTCCAGACAGAAGAACGCCGAATAGATCAGCAGCTGCTCCATGTGCGCCGGAATAACCCCCGTCTTCAGATCGTGAATGCGCAGCATGTCGTTTCGAAAGGAAATCGCGTCCGCGGTTCCGAAGGCGTTCAGCGAATTTCGAAAGGGCTGAAGCGGCTGCTCCGGAGTCATCTTGTAGCCGATGGCGTCGTTGACGTACATGTTCAGCGTCTCCTGCGTCTTCGGAAGCCGGATGCCCAGCCGAATGCACTGGGCCGCGAAGTCGTGAAGCTCCGTGCCCTTTTTCACCGCCAGATGATTCATGTAGCTCTCGGCGAACTTCTCCTCGCCGTAGCGAACCCAAGCGAACTTACTCGGGCTCAGAAATGCGTGCTGCCCCACCAGATTGGAATGCCTGTTGAATACCATTCAGTACCTCCTTCTCATTCTCGGGATATACAAAGCTGGCGTATCCCATCTTTCCCAGCCGACAAATATAGTAGTCCTGATTCGGCTGCCGGGATGCTCCGCTCTCCCGCTTGCACTCCAGAGCCGCCCAATTCTCGCCGTGGAGAATCAGCAGATCCGGAAATCCCTGAATGTAATTCGGATCGGTCTTGAGCACGACGCAATCCGGGAAACGATTTTTCAGCTTTCGAATCAGCGAAGCCTGAAACGAGCTCTCTTTTTTCATGCCGTACTCCTTTCCGCGCGTAAAAAATAAAGTGCGTGAGAGGATTCGGGCTTTGCCCGTTTCGGTCTCAAGCACTTTTGTTTTCGTCAAAAATATATGCAAAATTGGGAAAAAGATGAGTAGAAGTACCTCACAGAGGCACATTCTACTATCCTTCCATAATAGTGCATGTTTTTTGCGAAAACTTTTTGGCCTATTGGCCCAGAAAGGAGAGCTCGTTGAAGTTCTTCTTCAGCTTCAGCGCCCGTGCGATGGCCTTGTCAATCGGCGAGTTTGACTTGAGAATATAATAGTGCAGATCACGAAACGGTGTGTTCAGACGATCGATTCTTCCAGCAGCCTGAGTCATCGTCTTGTAGGAATAATTCTGAGAATAGAAAACGATGGTGTCCGTAACAATACAGTTCCACCCTTCCGCGCCTGCGGCGTACTGAACCAGATAGATCCACCGCTCTCCGTCCGGAACCGGCTGATGAACATGGCCGTTCCATTCCGCGACAACTCCGTCGAGAGTTCGCAGCGCCTCCAGCTCGTAATCGTAGTTGTAGAATATAATCATCCTCGGATGCTCTTCCCAGAGCTTCTTCACCGCTTCGATTCTGGAGGTTTCCGAATTGCAGACCTTCCGAAGAAGATAGCACACCTCAGAGATGTTCTGAATCGGCTCGCCCTTGTAGGGATTCCATCGATCCTCACAGACCTGCCTGTACCTCTCCGAATCGTAGGGGCACTCGATGCTCTGCCAGTGGGCGACGGTCTTTCGCTCGAAGAACATGTTCACGGTGATCTGCCTGCGATACCGCTCCAGAACTCCCGTTTCCACAAAGCGATCCACCTTAGGATACTTGGCATATCTGTTGTAGACCGCATGCTGCCTCAAAAACGCAGTCCGGTTCTTATAGAACCCGTTGGCCACAAAGACTGGAATATAATCCATCCACGTGTCTCCGGGAGTCGCGCTCAACAGAATCCAGTCGTTCTTCTTGGCGATCTTCAGAAACGATCGAACCCACTGGCCGGAGCCCACTACCCGCTGCTCGTCAAATATAAAGAACGCATGATCCACATTCTCGTACTTGTGCAAATTGTTCCACGAATCGATGACCAGCGGAATCTTTCCCGAATCCTTAAATATCCGAAAGCGCCTGCATTCCTCTTCCCATTCGCCGTTATCTCGCTTCCGAGCGGTAGAGATGATGTACAGAGGAATCTCCTTCTTCGGGGGATGTAGAGTCCCATCCTTGGAGATTCCTCCGCCCAGTCTATGAATATAAAAAAAAGAAAGGGAAGTGATCGACTTCCCCGTTCCGACTCCACCGCAAAGTATGGAGCCGGTTCGGAGTCTGTCCAGCGCTTCCCATTGATGGGGGTACAGCCTTACGGCCATCAGAAGGGCTCTTCCTCGTCGTCCGCGTACTTATCCGCGAACTGATCCTCGACGGCGGTGACATACATGCTGTTCAGATAGGCCTTGACCCCGGTGCGGCCGTCCTGAAGCTCCCAGTGGTACGGACGGATCGTGAGATCGATGTACTCAATATCCGTGTAATCCAGCTCGCCCACCGTGTCCTCGCTGAGATCGATCTTCGTCTTTCCGTTGATCAGAACGATCTTCGGAGGCCGGATCTTGTAGCTCACCGATACCGCGAGCAGATACTGGTTCTCGTCGCCCTCCTCGCGGGGCGGACGGGTTTTCACATTGTAGCCAAGATTCCGAAGCTCCTCCGCCTTTTCGGGGGTGAGTACCAGCGTAAAATTCCGATCGCCCTTCTTGTTGTACATGCGCTCCTCGCCGCTGAAGTTCCTGAAGATGATCCGGGCGTTCTCCACCGCGCTGATAAAATTCCGATTTTCCATGTTAGTTTTCCTCCTCATACTTTTCAAGTTCTTTTTTCAAAGCGAATTTGGCAATTTCAAGATGCGCCCGATCGAAATACAGTGAAAAATCGTAAATCGAATACAATGCCACATTCCGAATCCCATGAATGCACATATCGGGAAACTTTGGAATATCGAACGAGCCCAAAACAAAAATCCGCTCCTGTTTCTCAACTGCTCGATCCAGATACCAAATGGCCTTCTCCAAATCCTCTTTGAGCTCTTCTTTTCCGCCCTTTCTCCCTGCTCGGCAAATATACTTCACCGCGTTTCCAAGACAGAACCCAAGGCCCCATTCCTCAATAAGATCGATTACCTCAACTTCTCCGCCATTGTAATGGGTCGGATGGTTCACCTGACTCATCTCTTTTCCCCCTTTCCACCATCCTCAAAATGTACTGGCTTCCGGGAATAGGCGTTCACTGGATCGGCAAGACAATCATAGCACGGATCCTCCGCCTCGCTTTTGTCCTTGTGAACACACTTCGCACACCAGACATAAAACCGGACTTCCTTCATCTCGTTTACCTGCCCCAAAGCAGATCACCTCCTCGTGTAATCACAGGTTCCGTCCAGAAATTTTCCGCAGTCAAAGCAGGTGGGATACTTCATGTCCCCGCATGGAACGGGAGACCAAGAATCCAGCTCTTGGTGCCTCCCGCTTGTGAACATCTCGAAGTCCCCGTACTTGGAAATATCCTCGATGGCCTCGTCCACCAGAGACACATAGAACGATTCGTCGATGACATGCTCCAGCTCGGAGCCCTTCACTGTCTCGGCCTCCATCCAACGATAGCCCTTCGTCCCGGTCACGGAATAGTGCTTTCCGTCGTCCGTCTTTCGCATCAGCAGACCGCCGCCGTGCCCCTTCTGAATCGGGCAGAACAGACCGGTCTTTCCGATGAATCGATAGTCGTGGCCTTTTGCAATTTCCACTTCAAGCTCCTCGTCTGTCATGGAGACGAACTCCGCTCCGGGTCGGCCCTTTCCGGCGGGCTTCATGCGCTCAGACAGCTCCTTCTCATACACCGACACGTCCGGAAGCCCCTCATTGAAGTCCAGCTCCATGGCGATAGAGACGCTCTTGGCCTCGCACATGTCGGAAAACTCGATGGGTTCCTTGGAGAACAGCCGCTTGAACACATAGGGCTGGGCGAACTGCGCGCCCGTGGCCGTCCACTTTCCGCCGTCCTCCTTGCACTCCTTCACAATATCATTGGACACACCCACATAATCCGCTCCATACAGCTTCTCGCATCGATCCACTGTGGCGAACTGAGCGATATAAACCGAGTCGTTAACCAGACACATCCGGTCGTAAGTCGCCTCGTGCTCAAAGTTGTATCCGTAGTACTTTCCGTACTCCTGCACAAACCGTATGATCTCCGGCGTGGCGTTGGGAATCTTGATGGAGTCCGTCTTGATGTGCGCCACTGTGAATCCTCGTGCCTGTACCTCGTACTTGAGGTTCACCATGAACAGCGCTCCGCGCTTGGCCACGATGTTGTCCCGGTTGCGAATATCACGGAACAGGTTGTCGAACTTGGCGCTGGTCAGGCCGTAGACCGAATTGATGGCGATCTTCAGTGCCTGCGCCAGATTCTTTGCCGCCGCTCTGTCCTCCAGATACTTCGCCAGCTTTCCGTCCAGCATGGTCTTTGCCTTCTCGAAATCGCCATGCTTGATGGAGATTCGCGCCTGCAAAATATCATTGAACCGCTGAGTGTACTTCGGCCCAAACAGCTCCTCAGCCACGATGCTCGAAGGATGCATGCTGGCGATATCCAGCAGCGCCACATCGAAGTACATTCCGGGCTCTGCATAGACATAGCCTCCCTCGCCAACCTCCTCGCCGCGATAGATGGACTCTCCAGCGTCGAACCGGTATCCGGGGAACAGCGGCTTCGTCCCTTCAAACACCGTGAAATTCGGATCCGTCCCCGGAATGGTGGTGTAGGTCTCGAAATCCCGCATCTCGCCCATATCACGGTAGTTGAACTCGCTCTGCGGATTCCGCTCACCGCCAAATATAATCTTGGTGGTCAGCGTGTTCGTCGTGTCGTTGACGGTCATGCCCGCCACATCCGCCTGAATCTTTTTGCTATGAAATACCGCCTCGGTGGCCAGCACGTCGTTATCGCAGTATTCCGCCACCTTCTCCCAAAGCTCCTCGGGAACCGGCTGATCCCACGGAAGCCCAAGCTCCTGATGGTGAATGCCCAGATCGATCTCGAACTTCTTCAGACTCTGCTTGATCGAGGAGAAGTCGTAAATATCCGTGTAGGACACATTGTAGGCCTCGCCGAACATCGCGTCCTTGGCCTTTCCTATGATCTTCTGGCTCAGCTGATAGAGCTGGTAGTTCGTGTACCCCTTGGCGTACCTCGCATACAGAATATGATTGTCGTACCTTCGACAGTTGAAGCCCACCAGCCTTCGCTTCATCAGCGGCTCCAGATCGGCGCTCGTGGGATTAATCATTCGAACAACCTTCTTGCCCTCTCCGTCCTCCTTCCAGTTCACCAGAAAGAGATTGGGAAAGACCTCCACGTCGTAGAACACCAGCGTCTTATCCTCAGAATCCATAGCTGGCGAGGGATCCTCGGACTTGAACTTCATCTTCTGCACCAGCTTCATGCAGTAGTCCGCGTTGTTCGTGCTTCCAGCCGCAAACACGAAGATCCGCTGCCGCATATCCGTCACATCGTAATGCAGACCGGAGTTGTATGCATCATCGAGAATCTTAAAAATAAAGTCCACGCTCGGCTTTGTAGCCCCGTGGACTTCTTTTCGAAGATTCTGCTCAATCTGGTTTCTCAGCTGTCGCTCGCTCTTCACTCCATCAAAATTAACCATCTTCTCCTCCTTCAAGGGAAGTCCTGTTGAAATATGAGCCACCGGAAGATTGTTGCATCGGCTCAGCCTTCTTCGAAGGGAGCTGTCGCCGGGATAGACCTTGACTTCGATTCCATCTCCGTAAATTCGACTGAGCCGCATGGGATCTCCGTCGTAAATATAATGCAGATGAATTCCCGCTCCGCTCTTGGAGTACTCCGCGTAGGTCGGGGGCCACTTGCTCGCCGCCTCCAGATTTCTCTCCGCGGACTTGTTCCCTTCGGAATCCTTCATGTCGAAGTCGATGACGATGTGCTCCAGAGGAACCTTCACAAAATGCGTCTTCCGACTGTCCAAGCCCTTCAGCTTCGTCTTCACATTCGCCCACTTCACCTGAGGAATGCCCTCCTCCGAAGCGTACTGTGCCGGGCAGTCCGCCAGAATATCATCCAGCAACGAGCTCTCGCAATCCATCACCAGCGAGTTCATGTGTTCCTCTTTTTCATCGCCGTGCTCGATCCTTACGAACTTCTCGCTCTCGAACCCGCTGTACCAAGACCGCACCTGCTTTCCGTCCACCCGGGCAACCTCCTTGAACGACCGAAAATAATTCTTCAGCTCCTCGCGGAACTTGTGCCGGGCCAGCTTGAACTCCACAAAGGAATCATTGCAGTAAGCCTTGTACATGTCATAGGCGCGAACCAAAGACACGCCGTCCGCCATTCGAAAATCGTCGTAGCAGCTCTCCACGAAGTTGAAGAACACATCCGTCTGAAATATCATGTCCAGCGGTCGATAGGTGGAGTAGTAGTTCTTGCCCATCTCCAGATAGACCGACTCGCAGTGCTTGGCGATGGCTCCCAGCTCGAAATCGATCTGATCCATCAGCGCCTGATACCGCTTCGGAGGAATCTTCCTTCCGGAGGGCTTCACGTCGATGAGCCTTCGAATGATTCCCGACTTCGCGTCGGTGATCTTCACGGGCCGATTCGTCGCCATGTAGAGAAAGGAGTTGAACCTCGCCGTGTAGCTGGACTTGAACTTCTCGTTGATGGTCATCTCCTCGTGGCTCACCAACGAGTTGAGCTTGGTATTGTCCTCGATCCTCGACAGGTCGCCGTCGTGCTGAATGGCCACCAGAGGATTGCTCCGAAACATCTCCATGGCGAAGGCGTTGCTAGAAGAGGTCAGCGCCTTGGCCTCGAAGGTGGTGTAATATCCATCGAACAGCTTCTGAATGACGTTCAGAATCGTGGACTTGCCCGCTCCGGCTTCGCCGTAGAGCACCACGAACTTCTGAATACTCTTCGCGTCCCCGGCGACAATCGCGCCGATCGACCACTCCAGCTTCGCCCGCTCTTCGGGATCGTAGAGCGTTCCGATGATCTCGTCGAACGCGTCGAAGCCTCCCTCGGCCAGAGAATAGTCCAGCTTCTTGCTGACGTAATCCTTTTTGCGAACCTCAGAATTCTCAAAGGTTAGCTTCTCGTCCAGCTGATGCCAGTTGTCCGGAGCCTTCTTGAGATAGTTCTTGAAGCTCACCCAGCTGTTCGAGGAGAAGTCGGACATGGCCATGACCCGAAGGCGATCCTCCGTCTCCGCTTCCCGTCGATCTCGATAGGCGTAAAGCTCCTGATCCACCAGACGCTGAATATCAAACTCGTCCGTAGACCACATTCCGACCGCTTCATCCCATACGGCGTAGAAGGAGCTTCCTCGCACCATGAGATCCTTAGACTTGCATACGACGAAATCCGGATAGATTTCAGTGACCCCTTTTTTAGGACTCCTTTCTTTAATTTTGAAAAAATCCATTCGGCATCTCCTTTGCTCCAATTCTTGGTGAAAAACAAGGGTGTGACACTTGTGACACTTTTTTGGCCATTTTTATTTATTTATAGAAATATATATATTTTCCCACATTAATTAAGAGAAAAAAGTGTAAAAGTGTCACAAAAACCCCAAAACCCCTGTGCCGCAAGGGTTTTGGCTGTGACACTTTCATTTTAAAAGTGTCACACTGTGACACTTTTTTGTTAATTTTTTGTTATTTACATAAATTTAACAATCCAAAGTGTCACAAACGCTCAAAAGTGTCACACCCAAACGCCTCATTTTTCACTGCTTTGAGGGGTCAATCGCGTGGTTCCCATCGTCAAAATCGGCCAGTTTTTCCGGATCAAAACAGGTGCATTTCAGCGGAGTTTCCTCCGTACAGCAGCATTTCGCACCCCAAAGACGCTCTACAAATTCGGCCACTTCATCCGCGCAATCCTCCTCAGAATCCAGGAATTTATTTACATCAAACCCCTCGTCAAAGGGCGAAATTTTGCGTTCAATACACCAAACAGCAAGGCGAGCAAGCATGAAAATTTGCTCTCCAGTAAGTTCGTAATTGCTCTTCATTTCCATCATTTATCCGCTCCTTTCGTGTCAACACAAGTCGGATTTGTGCTCTTTGTGATGCTGTCACTCGGATCGTACTCCCACTTTGCCAGAACGCGAGAAATATGTTCTTCCTTAGTCCAGAATTGAGGTAGAACTTGATTATCCTGACGATACGTCAAGCCGAACAAGTCGCTAAGAAAATATGCCAAATCATTCCAGTAGGATATATCCATGGGATTGTGGAATTTCCGTCCTTCAAGACCCTTGTCAAAAGGCGGGATTTTGTGTAAAGCACACCACTCAGCAAGCAAAAGAAGCACATGAATCTGGTCATATGACAGCTCGTAAATCGGGATCATTTTCTATGGCTCCTTTCAAAAGTCTCTTCTCTATCAAGATAATGGGTCTTTCCCGGATTCTCTCGATGCCAATCAATGTACGATTTGATAGCGTTGCTTTCATTGTCGTAATTTTTCATGAGTTCATCAATAATCGTCGCTTCATCATCAGAAATCACTTCCGATCCAAAATCCTTCTCGAGATTCTCAACGGCCTGAATAACCTTCATCTGAGCCTCTCCGACGCTCTCCATCTGTACCTCCACAGACTTAGAATACTCTCGAATATCATCCCGAAGATTGAGAATTTCGCCGTAATTTTGGCTCTCAATGTCCTTGAACGTCTTGGCCATTTCCTGAACATTTTTAATCGTTTCGGCTTCATTCTTGTTCATCTGGAGCATATACTCAAGCATATTCCGCATCCGGCACTCCAACTCTGCATTCTGAGTTTCCAGTTCATTGAGGCCCTTTCGAAGGTCATGATCGTGCATTAATGCTACCACCAGTAGACCTACCATCCACAAAACAATCACCAGATACGCCCAATTCATATTAAATACCCTCCTCATGCTCTCTCAGATAGGCGTTCATTTGATACCAAATCTCCACATTCCGCTGATCCTCATTGGGATTTGTAAGCGGAAACAGCCCTCCGAACCCGCTCGGATCGTACGTACGGTTCACCAGACGATCCACTCTGTCCTTCACAAACCAAGAATCCCAAGCGGCTCCATACTCCTCATCGATGCAAATATCCAGTCCGAGATTGGTAATCATGCTCCAAAACCACTCGGAAACGATGTTTTCCCCAAAAATATCCGGATCTTCCAGCTGAAAATCGATCCTCTGTGCAAGTCCGATCATCAGCTCCAGCACCGAACAGGGCTTATTCGGGTCAAATTTGCCTCCAAAATCCTTTCGAAGTGCCAATCCATCCAGAACTCTGGCCTGATCGTGGGCCAGAATGGGCACAAAATCGGCGCTGTAGAGGTCTTTCATCAGCAGGAGATACCCCGGATCGTCCGCTGCACCGACAATTGAACACAAATATTCCAAATACGAATATTCAACCATGCGAAAACCACCTCCTTTCCTTCAAAATATCCATTATTCAGTCGTTAAAATACTCGTGATGGTGGATTACGACCTCATAATTTACGTCCATGCTGTCGTTGTGCACGTAAATAATGTCCTTACCGGTTGTATTGCTGTTCGCATCCAGCTCCGCCATGCCCTGATCTCCCAAAATATCATAGGGATTCGGCACCACCTCATTGTTGAAATCCGCCAAAGTGCAGTCGTTTGGGTACCAGTGCATCTCCTCGGAGTCGCAATAGGCATAATCATGGTCAAACATCTCTTTGGTGATGACAAACGGCTCCTTCAGTTCTCCGTTTTCGTCCTCATCGCTCTCTGCGCCCTCCTGCTCCTCCGGTGCTCCGTCGTCGAAAAAGTCAATTTCGTCGTCCGGATCCTCGTTTTCCAGCTCTGGGATGACGGTATAGGACATGGCCTGAACAGTTCGAAGCCCCGCGTCCAGATTCTCCTCGTATTGCTTGGAAATATCCTCGATATGGGTTCGAGCCTCGTCGTGCTTCCGCTTCAAGTCTTCGTATTCGGCCTCCATCCGGGAATATCTGTTCTGATACTCCCGGTTAAGCTTGCTCATCGCCAGATTCCATCCCAGTGCAATGCCTCCGAAGCCCGCCGCAAGACCCACGAAAATCGTCGTATAATTCATTATTCATGTCTTCCTTTCCAATCAGTCAAGATTGTAGTTCGTATTGTAGTTTGGGTTATACTGTCCACGGGAGTTCAGATGATCGTAAATATAATTGATCTCGCCGTCCACGTTGAAGTCCAGCAGAATCGCCTCTTCCCAGCCGTTTACGAAGTCTCTCGCCTTAGGAACATTCGTCGTAAAGATGCCAAAGTCCACGTAATTGTCGCCTGCGCCTTTGACCCAACCTACAGACTGGCCGGGCTGAGACTTCGGAATGCCGATCAGATCGTAAACCTCATTCAACGTAATATATCCGCGAGACTGAAGGATGTTGTTGGCATAGGCCTGCTGTGCACGGAGGAACATCAGACTGTTCGCCGGGCTCTTGCACCAGTTGTCATTTCCGCGATCAAAGAACCGGGCATATGGGCTCACCGAATAATCATTCTGATTGTAGGTCGTCCGAGCAATCTCCTTTCCTTCCTCGTCGGTTTCCTTCACAACCTCCGCCTTGATGCCGTGCATGACCTCTCGCTCTTTGTCCTCGCCGAGTTCGCTCTTCACGCGCCTGCGATACTCTTTATAGGACTCTGAGAGGGCTCCATAGGCCGCTGAGAGCGCCATATTCTCCTTGCGCAGCACCTTGTGACCACCCATAATACAGGCGACAGACAGGGCTCCCAGAGCCGCTGAAGGGACGTAGAGCTTTACCATCTTCATGCCAGTCTGCGTCCAAGCCGTTATGAGATCCTTCTTGGCATCCTCCTCAGAGTACTTGTCCGGGCACTGCTCCAGCGCCTGATGAATATCAGCGACGTTCTTACGGCTCTCCTCAAGCACCTCCGAAGCCTTCAGCGTCGCCCGGCAAGCCATCACAACAGTTGCGCCAACGCCGATAATGCCGCCATAGGTCAAAACCTCGGGCCGAACCCTGCGCCAAGTCATCATCATAGGGCCAACCTTGGTCATAACAGCGGTCTTCACAGTTGCAAAATTCATAATAAATATCCTCCTTATAATCAGTTGAAAAACGTCTTGCACTCGTTCTCGCGTTCGCCATAGATGCGAAGAATATCCTCTACGGAGTACGCCTCGTGGTTCATCTCGATGACCCCGATGGTCATGGGAATCGGCTTGTAACCTCGCTTCTTGAACTGCCTTTGAAGCTCCCGCCGGTATTTCACCGCTCTGCGCTTCGATGAGAAATAAGCCAGCAGGTCGATCTTTCCAATTTCGCTGTCCGTCCATACCTCATACAGATGCATTCAGACACCTCCTCAAAAATATAAAGGGTTCCTCTCAGCGAGGAACCCCTGCAACCCACTTGCGCCAGTAGGACGCAAAGAAGCTGGTCTTGTCCCGGGAGCCGTCCGGCCGCTCCACGGTTCTCTTCCTATTAATATGCTTGATTCCGTAGTCCTTCATGTTCGTCCGTGCAATGTTTCGCTTCAGTTCACGCATTTCAAATATCCTCCTTATTCGATCACCTTGGGATCCGGCAGACTCAGCATGAATCCACCCTCGGCCACAGGAACGATCTCCGCGCCGTCCAGAGTAAACCATCCATACTTTTCCTTGGTGTAGTCCGTCCGCATTCCGGCAAAGGAATATAAATCCTTCACGCTGGCCACGTGGAATTCGTTGATCAGATCGTACATGTTCCTGAGAACCTCTTCGGCGTCCGAACGGCTGTCGAACACCAGCGGCTCCACAATGCGGCGGCTTCGAAGCATCACGGGAGTGGCGCTGCGATAGGGATCATTGGAAATGCTCCGATAATCCGTCCGAATCATCGAGCGCCCCCGATCCCGGTCGATCATGGGCGGCTTTTTATCACCAAAGAGCATCATGCCGAAGGTGTTCTGAACCGCGTCCCAGATGGTCTTCTTCGCCGCCGGAATGAGAACGTCGTAAATCACGCTTTCGCCCACGCTCTTTACGTCGGAGACGATGAAGGTCTCGGAGAGCTTCTCCTTGAAGGTCTTCTTCTTCACCGAAACCCCGGACTTTACAACCTTGTCCACCTTCTTCTCCTTCTGAGCCTTGGCCTCCCGATCCCTGTAGCTGTTGGAAGGATAGCGCCGATCCATTACTCTTCTTCCTCCTCGTTCTTCTCTTCATTTTCTTCTTCATCATCGTCATAGTTCAAGTCGAGCAACTTCATCATGTATTTGGTGGATACCGCGGTGACAACCCCGGTCAGAGCGGCCTTTCCAAGTCGATTGCAGATCCGCATAATGGGATTCGAGCTCTTGGGCACAACCGCGTCGTACAGATTGCACATGAAAGTCGCCGCTCCCACGTCCGTACCGATCATAACGAGGCTCTTCGCCGTTTCAATGGCGAGCTTGATGTGGTCTTCACGGGCTTCAATGTTCGAATCCACTTTAACATTAATCATTTCAAATATCCTCCTTGCCGATTGCAATAATACGGTAATCGTCGATGTCGATTTCGTTCAGCTTGAACTCCAGCGAGTAAACTTCCAACTTCGATTCCAGACCATGGGCTTCAATAAGTTCATCATAGTGCTTTTCCACGTAGCGAGCACTTTTCTTATGCTCATAGACTCCAAGAACAATGTCGCTGTCCTTATCCAACAGGTTGAGTATGACTACCCAAACAGTATCCATGAAATATCCTCCTTAATCATTCCGGGTTCTTCATCAAATCGATCACCCGATCGAGCATTTCATTTGTGGGAAGCTCGTTCACCTCGCATCCGGCTGTTTGCCATATGGTAAAAGATCGCGGAAACGCCGCTTCAAAATATCTATGGCAATGCTTCTTTGCATGGCATGCCTTCTCAAAGTCGTCGTACACTCCAAGTACAAAAGAATCATGCGGGCCTTCCGCCATGAGAACCCATACCGTCATGGTAAATATCCTCCTTCAAAAACAAAAGGATACCAAATTTATTCAGTATCCTTTTCGTCGTTCGGGGTCAGTCATCACATCCGTAAACGTTTTTCATCTTCTTCTTGTTGAAGTGCTTGACGAGCTTGGAAATTCCCCAGTAAATTCCTCCGCAGATCGCCATCGCCTTGGCATAGTTCTCCATCCCGTCGAAGTAAGCATTCGACTTCTGGATTTTATCCAGACCCTCTGGCCTGCCTACGAACGGTTCTTTATGTTCGTGCCAAGTGTTGACCATCTTCTGCCATTCCTTCTGGTTTTTCTCAGTAGCACCTTCGGGCAATTCAACAAACAGATTCTTGTTTTCTTCAGACATTTTTCATGTCCCCCTTTCACTATAAGGCGTGTTTTTCATGAAAAGAAATAGTAGTTATTCAGGATCGTATTTCTCCCATCCGTCGCATTTGATCCGTTTACAAACAACATATCTGCAATCCGGATCGCCCGCGTAGAATGTGGTGGACACGATGTCGTACTCGGTTGTTTCCGGTGTGCAGCCTTCGAGCCGATGTACGCACCCAGTACAAATCCGGCGATCGGTATAAGAGGTTTCACTCGAGAATAGAAATGTGCCGTCTTTTCCTTCATGGTGTCTGTAATTTCCGCAGTCGCGGCATTGGTCGCCCGTTTTGCAAGACGTTCTATGATCCGCATAAAATCGTTCCTCCGCAAATATGAAAAGCCCTACGATGATGGCAATGAGCAAGACAATGATAATCCACAACATTGCTCATTCCCCAAGGCAGACGCTTCTCAAAGAAGTAATAAGATTCCATTTTGCAGGTTCTACTCCCACGGTTCTCCCTTGAATGCCAATAGCATATTCACCATAGTATCGGTCAAATTCGCTCAATATTGTTCTGGCATTTTTCAGAGCTTTGTCCGCGTCATCAAAACTATCAAAAACGCCAAGGGTCTGCCTGCCATGTTCTCCCGACAGCTCAAGAATCCAAACCTTCATTCTAAATTCTCCTCGAAAAAATATAAGGGACTAAATTAGTCCCTTATAAGTCGTCACTCCTCATTCTCATCATTTTCTTCGACGGGCGATTCCTCATCGGCATAAGTCGTCTCGATCTCGTTGTAACCACCGTCATCGCAATCGCGGTTCCAATGCTTTCCGGCAAGGCCGAAGCCAAGGCCGCCAAGTCCAATAAACCCCAATGCAGCGAGCGCAGCCTTCACAGGGTGCTGCTTCGCCCACTGAATCGGATGTTCCTTGAACTTTACCTCGGCAACGGTCGCCATTTCGTTCTTGGTTTCCTCGGTCGCTTTCTCAGTGGTCTCCTGAGTGTTCAGTTCCTTCTTATCCATGGTTGAATCCTCCTCAAAATATAGAATTTGGTCTTCCATAATAATATGTGTTTTTTACGAAAATCTTGTGGCGTTCGATGGATCCACAGTTCCGATCACCCGCTCCCTTCCGACGATCTTGACGACCTTGGCTTTTTTCTTCGAGCCGACTCGAAGCTCCGCCATGTTCGTCAGTACCTTTCCCTTCGCCCGTTCCGCTCTCCAAACCCGGGCGAGATTCATCATGGATTCATTGCCCTCGGGCTCGTCCATGTACATGTCAATGAGCTCCTCTGGCGAGCGGATGAGAAATTTTTTCATCGCCATGACTTTACCTCCAAATATCAGCATGTGAAGCTTTGCTTGTAAAGTTGGGTCATGACAGTCTCTTTGTAATAGGGGCAGCCGATACTGACAGTAAATTCACCCTGATCGAAATTTGATTTGGAGAGTAAGTTCTGCAATTCCTCTTCTTTTTCTTTTTTTCGGGCGGCATAAAGGCATATCTTTCTATGGATACAGTTACTGCAATAGTTTACGTTCATCCCAAATATCCTCCTCACATAAAAAGGCTCATGATCACCTTTGCCGTCAGCGCCACGATGATCCCAATCAGGCACCAGACACAGGCGTTGACAAATATCCGCTTCATTCGAAACGACAGCGGCCGCTCCTCAGGCCTCATTCCCGGACGATAGTTCACTTCTCAGACATCCTTTCTACTTCTGCTGCAATCGCGACCAAGCAGAGCGGGCAACACTCGATTTCCGTTTTCGCCATTATTTCATCCTTATCCTCAATATCAACGCCTATGCGCTGAACCACGAAATGCCCTTCCTCGTCGAGCTTGTACCTCCGCCCGCAGGTTTTGCAAATCGGACTCCATTCATATGGGCTATGCATTCCGATCCTCCTTTGCATGAAGTTCGTAAAGACAGTCAATTATCTTGTTCGTACACTCTTTGCACAAATATCCGTTCAGATTGTGATGAAAGAGCCCGCCCCAGAGAGACAGATCCAGTTCAAAATTGGTCGTCGGATCTTCCTGCTTCGGATCAAAGTCCTTCATGCATCTGTAGCAGGTTCGTTTCATTTCGTATCACCCATCCTTTCGATGACGCAATAAGGGCATGTTTCGATCATCATTTTTCCATCTTCAACGATCGGCACTCCGAGGTTTTGCTCTAGAAGCGCTTTCTCGTCGACAAAATAAAACTTTCGACCACATGCCTTGCAAACCGTACTCCAATTAAATGGCATATATGCATTCTGATCCTCCTCCCCTTTCGGAGGGCTTCCGATCCAAATGAACAGACTTTTCGTGCACTCGTTACACAAATTTGCCACTTTAATTGTCACGTCTCTGTCCGATTTCAAACGCGTACGTACCGTCAGATTGGACGATCGAGAACCGTGCAAGTCGTATTTACATCCGCAGCGTATGCATTTGATCATTCCGCATCCTCCTTTTTTTCTGGTGCAGTTCCAAACCAAATAATAAAGCTTCTCGTGCATTCGGCACATAGATCGATTTCATCAGCCACCGCAAATTTATCGATCTTTTTCAGATACGAAATGAAGCTGATAGAGGATCCTGCTTTTTCATAAAAGTCGAATGGCATACCGCACCTTTTGCATTCTTTATTTCCCATAGATTCTGTCCTCCTCACATCGCCTGAATATCCATGTGCTTGGTGTACGAATCATACTTCAGATAGTCCGCGATCTCGTCGTGCAGACATTCTCCGCACACGATTCGCTCCCGAAGGGTCGGCTGTGTCTGCTCGCCGAAATCCTTGTGGGAGATCTCCACATTGTAGATCACAGGCCGTTCCGTCTGGTTGTTCCCGACAAGAATTCTATGGCACCGATAGCAGCAGAGATACGGGGATACCTTGGTCATGAGTAGATCCTCCTTTTTGCCTCTTCATCGTCCAGCCAATCTCTGAGATACAAATATCTCTCCGTCTTGTAAATCCCCGGCATTTCCTCAGGAAATATTTCATGGGCTACCTCTTTCGAAGCAGCCCATATCCAGAATTCCTTTTTCGGAAATATCCTTTCGAGGCCCTTTCCGACCGTTTTGTACGGCGGGAGCGCCCCTCTTTTTACATGGTCGTCGTACCTGTAGCTGTTCCACCTCAGCATTTCAAGTATTTCGACTTTCTCGTAATAATTTAGCCACTCATTGATGATCATTACCGATACCTCGACGGCCTGTTGTAGAACTGCATCACAATACAGGGCCGATCGTCATCAGACATCTGCGTGGTGAACCCCAGCGAGATCATGTTGTCCACGTTCCAGCCAACGTCCTTACCGAGCTCAATGGATTCCAGACCAATCTCCGAGTAGAATTCGTTCAGAGAAACCCACATTTCGGAAATGATCTTTCGATTGACCGCGTTTTCCGCCCGGCGCAGCCTGTCCATGGAGGAATAGAAATATCTTCCCGACAGCTCGTCATAGCAGAGCTCTCCGCCATAACCCGTCTCGATTACATTGGCATGGGATACCGGATTGCTCATCATCTCGTCCTTGGCCATGGCCGCACGAACCTCATGCTCCTTCCGCTCACCGATGGTTTCGACCACCTTCTGCTGATAGTTATTCAGCGCCAGCTCTGAAGCCGAATACAGGCTCGCCAGCACCGCGTTTCTCTTCGAGGCAATCGCCGTCGCGCCGATGATGCACCCGATGGTCACGCCGCCCATGGCCAGCGTCGGAATATAAATGGGAGCCACCGCCTTGGCCTGTTCGTACCACGGCATTTCTCCTTCGTACTCTCTCCGCTTCTCCTCAAGCACCAGCTGGGCCTTCGGAGTGGCCTTTACGGCAAATATCACGGTTCCAATCACTCCGGAAACCGCACATCCAGTCAGAATCTTGGGTGAGTTCTTCACAATCGCATGGGAAAACCTCTTCAGAATCATAGGGGCGTTCATTGTTCATCCTCCTCGTCATATTCATAGCTATCGATGGTTCTAGTCAGATACTCTATGCCAAAGTCTGTCGGCTTATGGTCTACACGCGAATACTGTGCCCATGCAATGCGATCTGGAAATAGCTCTTTGCACCTGTCAACACATTCGAACGCCGCTTTACTTGAGGTAAAAATTCCAAGAACGCCAGATTTTATTTTGCCGTCCACCAAGGCAATCCAGACTTCATTTTCCATAGTTAATCCTCCTCTTCGTCATCCTCGAAATCGGTTCCTATAATCACAGAAGTCATCTGACTTTTCGTCAAATCATCGTTGAGCTCCATATATTCGAGTCGCACCGTTCGATCCGGAAACCATTCTCTGCTTTGTTTAATACATCCGCATGCCGCTTCGAAAGAAGTGTATACTCCAAGAACCCCAGACTTCAGCCTGCCATCGACTAAAACAACCCAAATCTCATTAATCATTGCCAGCTCTCCTCGTCAAAAATATAAAGGAGACCAAATTTCTTCAGTCTCCTTCGTAAAGATGCGTGTTTTTCGTGATGAATTCACATGGTAATCAGCTCGGAATACGGCAAGTTCTTCAGAATATCACAGTAGTCATGCCATTCGTCCAGCTTGTGGTTTTTTCTGGCGTGATACTGGTTTCGTGCCACGGCGTAGTTCAGAGTTACGGTGGCTCGCATATTGTATCCGCTCGGGAGCAGTTCAATGATCGCCCGCCAGTACTTCTTTTCCTTCGTCTTGTTGAACATTACACGAAGATGCTCAAGCTCCGCCAAGGTGTTCATGAACTGCGCTTTCGTCGTTCCGCCAACCTCGTCGATGCCCTCATGGCTGAAGTCTTCGGGCTCAAAGGATTTGATATGAATTGTGTGCATCTTCGAGCAGGAGTCTCTCACAGTTCCAACCTTGTAGGTGTCAAACTCCGCCCACCACACCTGATGGCTCACAATATCCATGCTGATTCCGATCATTCGTAGAAACTTGGAGTGATCCGAACCGGCGGAAACGAGATTCTTTGCGAGCTTCAAGTCCTCAGCACCAAGAATGAAGCGCTGTCCAATCATCATACCAGCAAAATAGCACGGTTCGTACTCACCGGGATTCAATGAGCACGTGTCGCACCTTGCTGATTTTCCCTTGCAATATCCACTGTCCGACTTCTCCCAGCTGTTCAGCGGATTGCGCATTCCTCTGACGGCAGCCTCCCAGCCATAGGTTTCAATGTTGGAAATATCAATCATTTTCATACTCCTTTTCATATTGGTGAAACGCCGATTCGATCCGAGAACTATCTACGAATTTAATCTCGATAGGATCGACCAGATCGCATGTACCATCATCGAATTCCACAAGAGCGGCGATCGTCTGTACCGTTCCTCCAGTATGCCCTCCCACCATAGGAGACGGAGCCACAATATACCGTCTTTCCACCCAGCGATGAAATAGTGCTTTTCGCCCAAAGATGGTGCAAGGCCTAAAATATTGTCGATCAATCAAAGCGATTACCCCTTTCTAAAAATCACAATAGCACTTGGGAATGGGGCCGAATTGTGGCTGCCCCCGAATTTAAGTCTGCCTCTTACGAACCGAATTTCGCCTTTCATGCAATACTCATGCCACCAAATTGTATCAGTGCGAGCCGGGAGCAAACAACAAACGAGTTCGCAATCTCCAAACGCCACGCTTTCATAAGCCTTCTTGATCCATTTAGTGATTTCACGGCCATAAGGAGGATTCATCCAGCATCGGCCTTCCCATTTTTGAAGAAGACCATCTTCTTCTGGAGAATAAAAGTTTCGGCATTTTGCATTTTCTGGAATTGCACATACATCCAAATCAAAATGAAATTCATCGTCCAATTCGTCAAATACGTATTGAGGGGTTTCCCACATCGGTGTAGCACTCGAAAATAAGCCGTGATTAATCATCCTTCTTGCACCTCTTCTCCAGATCGTCGCCGATGGTTGATAGCAGCTCTCCAAACACTTTGAGCATCTTCGCGGCATGCTTCTCTTTACGATCGAAGTACTTGTCAATGGTAAAGCTGATGAGGGCCGCGATCGCGAAGACCACGGCCAGACCGATGAGAATATAAATCGCAGTGTTCATTTCTCTTCCTCCTTAAACTTCTCCACAAAGGCGCTTGCCTTGCTGTTATTGCCGAAAAACCGCTTCATGATGGCACAGGCCACGCCGTAGTACTCGTTGAACTCCTGCCCCTCCATGCACTTCACCACCGTCTTTATTCCGTCCGACCAGAATACGATGGTGGCGGGATTGCTGAACACGATCTTGGAGATTTCGGGAATCTTAATAATCGGAATGGGGGCGTGGATCTTTGCATTAATGTCTCTGGTCGTGATCTTAGTGGTACTGATGGTCTTGTAATCAGTCATTTCTTTTTCCTCCTTATTCTCGTTTGCTTCACTGATCTCTCGAACTTTCTTAATTATCCTAGCTTCCATCTGGTTGATTATGTCTTTACTTCTCGTGTCGAACTGAGCGATTGACTGGAGCACATATTTGTCAGAATACCCCGAGTACTTCCAATTAAGATCTCCGTATTCAACGAAAGCATTTACGTCTGTAAGTTTAAAGAATTTGGACTCCAATTTGAAAAATGGCGACTTGAACATCATGATCTCAAGATAGACATCAGTCTTGATGACATTAAGATACTTCACAGTATCTGGAATAATTTCTTTCTCATCGAATTCTATGAATTCATCCCCAAATTCATCGATTCGAGATCGGATGCAGGGAATCGTATCAGGAGTGCATCTGTAGCAGAAAATGCATTCCAGTTTTTTGTTTCTTACCTTCTGATATACGGCTACCCCGTAGACACGCATCATCGTTTAATCCTCCTTACTCACAGCAATCAATACAGCGGCCATAAAACCGAACATAGTACACACCGGAATAATCCAAACCAAATGCCAAACTGAAATCATAATAAATCCCTCCTTATTTTAAGCTAAGAACTATAACTCCAATCACACAAACTGTGATTGCCAAAATTGACATAATCAAATCCACAACGAATTCGCTCAATGGAACGATAATCGTTAATGCCCCAATGATAGTCCACACGGCAAAAGCTGCTATGAATAATAGTTTCATTCTTATCCTCCTCAAATCTTGTCATTGAATATTGCAAGTACAATTCCTACAATTTCCATCAGAAACATAAGCCCGAGCCCTATATTTCCAAAAATTACTTTAGCATTGGGAAATAGGCATGCGCACGTAAATGCCGCCGCATCCAAAAATGCTATTATACCAATTAATAGACAACCTAATTTGAACATGCTTTCCCTCCTTAGAACAAATGCCCGATCACAGGCAGCAGTATCAGCACCGTTCCGAAAAGAAAAAGTGAAGTGCCGACAGCCATAATACAGCTGGGCACCTCACTAATGATTCGCTTCGCACGCACCTTTCTTAAATATCTCGGATCGTATCTTTTCGTAGCCTTCATCCTTATACCTCTCCCTTCCAAAATAGTCGCTGTTCATTCCGTAAATATCCACCGGATCCTTGTATCTGTCCGGATCGTACTGCTTCCCATGCTTTCTGTAGTTCACTGGCATCATGGATTCGATCTCCGAATTACTCATCTTATAGATTTTTCCGATCTTTGCTGCCAAATTGGGATGGGCCACTCCGCCCTCTTCAAGAATATCCATGAGCATGACGGAAACTCCAAGCAGATTCGCAATCGTCTGCTTATCAGCTTGAAGAGTTTCTCTGACTTTTTGGATTTTAACTTCATGGGGTAGAGACTGATAATCGGGAATTTCTGAAATTATGCTCCCTATTCCATTTTTAATTCGGTTCTCCATTTCAAGCCGCTTTTTTTCGACTTTAATATAGGATAACGGAACCAGATTTGGGTGAAATGGCTCCGTTGAACGCGACGAAGTTTTCGGAATGCCCCCTCAATCAACCCATTTCTGAAACGTCTTTGAATAATCCGGTAACTGACACCGATCATCTCCGCAGCCTCTTTAATCGTGTAATAGACCTCATTCCCGTCAAAGCACCACATCTCAAGACCTTCCTTTCCCGAAAAATAATAAGGAGATCTGTATTAGATCTCCTTAAATCCTTGTTCACTTTTCTTCATCCAGAACTTCGATTCCGGTAATTTCTCCATGGCTAGTCACAAGATCCCAAAGATCGAGAATATCGTCTCTAAATTGGTCAACGATATCATCCATTCCATCATCGCTTACAATAGCTTCGATATCAAACCGAGCTTCTCCTCCGGCATTTTCCACCAAACGTGTTGCAATGTTGCACACCATTTTGGCAATTGTCGTACGGACATCATCGGTATCATCAAAGCCTTTGCGGATGATATTGGGAATATCGTTCGCATCCATATCAAACATGACCTTAAGCATCTCTTCCTTGTTCTCGTAAGTCTTCATTTCTAAAATCCTCCTCAAAATTATGATGAACCTTAGTTCTCATAATAGTGTGTGTTTTTTAGAAAAAATGAAGAAACAAACTTTTCCGCGCTTCCAACACGGGTCTCTCCGCCAATGCGGAGCGCACTACGATTGTGCTATTGGCTGGCTAGGTATCTGTATTCCTACAGGCCCTCCAGCGGGTTTATACTCCCAAGTCCGTTTCATAATAGTACGTGTTTTTTGCGAAAACTTAAAAAAAAAGAAAGAGAGCCTTATTGTAGGCTCTCAAACTCTTTCCGAACAAACCTCCTGAACAAATATAACTGCATCCAGTCGCCATGCTCGTACATACCGCACCATTCGGCACTCTCGCCAATCAGCGCTTTCATGAGCTTCTTCCTTCTGTCGATGACCTCCTCTTCCGGAATCTCAAAAATATAAGTATAGGTCTTGAAATTCCCTAATCGGCCTAATGCCCCGTCATTAATCTGGTTAATACTCTTTAACTGCAAATCGTCAAATATCCGTTCCGCGTGTGAAGCCGTGTCCCCACCGATAACGGTCACATACAGATGCTCCATGCTTCACCTCCGAAAATTTGATAGAAAATGAGGGATTTGTCTTATTAAATCCCTCGTAGTCCCTTAGAGCTTGTCTTCCAGCAAGTTGAGCAGCTTGTTGAGCGCTTTGATCGCAATCTTTATAACCCGAAAACTGCACACAATAGATGCAATTCCGATTATGCATTGAATCACAAACCACAACATAGACCTCAAACCTCCTTAAGTTCGTTCTCATAATAGGACGTGTTTTTCGGAGAAAAAAATAAAAAAGAAGAGGCCGGTTAAGGCCTCCGGAATAATCTCTTGATTAACCCTTCGTCGTCTCGGCACCCTCCAATTTTGTTGAGCAATTCTCTTTCCAGTGCAAGTCGTTCAAACACGGATCTCTTATAGTCATCGCCTTTTTCAGTGTAACCTTCTGCGCCAATTTCGTACTTCAGCTCCTCCTCAACGTAAAACTTGTAAGAATGAATCCATGCCCATACTTCATGCGATTTCATGTTCATCGCTCCTTTCAATAAAGGCCATGTTTTTTGGAGAAAAAAATAAAAAAAGAAGAGGCTCTGATTAGAGCCACTTCGTGATTCCTCCGAAGAGTTTTCCGAAAATATTCATCGTGTTCTTGTTCCTTACGATTTCATCGCTTGTGTCCTTCTTGTAAGCCAAGAGTCCGCTGGCGGCAGTAACTCCAAGTCCTCCAACTCCGATCAGGATTTTCCACTTCGTCGCGCTTTTCTGGCAGCGGATTGCGTACAATCTTTCCAGAGCCTTGACCGTTCGTTCGTACCCCTCGTCCTCAGGCTTCATCGTCTTCAGCGATTCCTCAAGGACTCGAATCTCCGAATTGATCGAATATCTCTTCTTGATTTTCACCGGCAGTTTGGCATTCATTTCCAAAACCTCCTCTTATGATTGGATTCTTCATCCGTTCATAATAGTACATGTTTTTGCCGCGAGGAAAAAATAAAAAAGAAGAGGGCTTGTATTAAGCCCTGATCTTCGTCTCTTCGACCAGCTTCTTATCAGACTTCCTGTTCGCCATTCGATTAACAATCAGTGTGTATACCGCAGCCGCAAACAAGCTTCCGCAAAGCGCATCCATAACAGACAGCATCATGACCCATTTGTTGTCAAAACAAATGTTCCATTGAATCCACTGAGTTACGGGGTTCGCGTCAGTTCCAGCAATCGCAGTAGCAACCAAGCTGATAATCAAACAAAACCACATAGTAAAATCCTCCTAAAAATTATCGGTCTTCCATAATAGTGCATGTTTTATGCGAAAAAAAGAAAAGGGCCCTAATTATAGAGCCCAAAACTTTGAGAATAGTTCATCCATGGCACCGGGGTTCTTTATCATTTCCAGATATTGTTCACGATTTCTTGTACATACGGCATACAGCAATGCAACAATAATGGTAGGTATTCCTATAAAGTCTATTAGGGCGACTTTAATTGAAAACTCCATACGATCGATGAAGTAATCTTTAATAAGCCCGTAACCCCAATCATCGGGCTTATAGCAATGCTTAAAATAAACCAAATAATAAGCTGCGATATGGCGGTCACTTTCCAAGCAATCTCTTTCCAATTCATTTCTAAATCCTCCTCAAAATTATGATGAACATTAGTTCTCGTAATAGTGTATGTTTTTTTTCGCTTGCGAAAAAAATGAGGGCCTGAATGAAGCTTCAGCCGAATATCAGTTAATCCTCGATACCGTTATTCCGATCTCTGAATGCATACCCGATCAACGCCACTATTGCATCGTCGATCGGCCCCGGCAAGAGATCAATCGGGGAAATGATGTACAATAATACGATGATCAGTATCCATTTGTTCCTCATAATATTACCTCCAAGTATCTGATTTACTCAGCTTCGCCTCATTAGGCCCTCACTATAGTGCCTGTTTTATGCGAAAAAAGGAGAGCCGTGCTTATTCGCACAGCTCCCGCAGTTGTTCCAGAGCAAAATACAAATTGACCATTCTGTCCTCGATGTCCTCCAACATCCCCTGAATCTCCCCGCTCTTGTCCTTGATCATTTCTTCTTTCGTCGGCACTTTCGGTTCCTCAATAATGGGCTCCAAAATACCGGGTTTAAACCTTAGAATTCCATCTTCGACACGGAGCTTGCGAGCCAGATTAACCTGCTCAACTGGTATCATTTGCGCAGGATGGCCCACATAGTCCTCTTGATAGACGACCCCGGTAAAAACCCCGGTATGGATCCATTTGAGAATCGTCGCGTAAGAAACGCCAACAACATTCGCAGCTTCCTTCGTGGTGTAATATCCCATCTTAAACATCGTAAAATCCTCCTTATGTATTAAGTCTTCCATAATAGCATATGTTTATAACGAAAACTTAATACACAAAAAAAGAAGACCGATGTCTTTTGTCGAATCAGTAATTAATACTCGTCAGGAAATAGAATCGTTGTAGCGCTTCTATCGGCTTCCGTAATGATCCAAATTCTCAGATTGGGCGATTCGGAATTATCATAAACGGCCAATAATCTGTCTCCAGATTCCAAAGCCTGTTCATTCAATTCCGCGTCTTCGGAAGGTGTATCGCCCCAATCCTTGTTGACGTATTTCCGAATAGAGTCGACTAAAAACTTTCTGAACCTTCGGTTTTTCTTCATCTCGGCATCAATGCCTCTGGTGATATAAAACGATCCAGTTTCAAAAGAACTCATGTAAAAATCCATCCTTTCTAAAGACATCGGTCTTCATATAAGGACGTGTTTTTTAGAAAAAAAATAAAGCCCATGATTTTATAGAAAACGGCATAATTACATCCGCGTTAAGTGTGCGCCCACACAAGATGTTGTACGTACAGTCTCGTCGTAACCACAAAATACAGTATCATCACGTGGGTCTCCAAAACCTTTGTTGAGGGTTCGAATCCTTCTGCCCCTGCCAAGTTGATTAGAGCATTTTGCATAGCAGAGTGCTCTATTTTTATGCAATCAGCCGATAACCGATCGCATTTCTTCAAGCGCATCTCCGAAGAGATGGATGTAAATGTTGTAGGTCACCGTCACGTCCGCATGCCCGAGCAATTTTGACAGAATCTTAACATTACATCCTCGATAGTAGCAGTTGGTGGCGAAGGTGTGCCGGAACACATGCTGTCCGTAATATGGAACCCCGGCCTGATTGCAAGCCTTCTTGATATGCCATCGCATCGCTTCGTAAGTGATCGGATCTCCATTTTCCTTGGAAAATATCAGTCCTCGCTTACCGCTGCCGTACATTTCTCTCAGAAGCTCCATGGCTCTTGTGCTGAGAGGAATAGTGCGGTTGCTGCAATGTGATTTGGCTCCCTGCTGAATCTCGATCTTCTTCGAGTTCGTGATTCTGATCAGAGTCTTGTGAATCCTCACAGCCTTGCGATCCCACAGAATATCATCCCACGATAGGGCGAGAACCTCTCCGATTCGCATCCCGCTTTCCAGCATAAGCATCGCTGCGCATGTAGAAGGATTGCGAACTTTCATTAGAACCGGAATCAGCCGCCTCTGCTCTTCCATGGTGTATGCGACAACCTCTTTCTTGGCCTTCTTGACCATGGATTGGGCTGGGATACTAACCTGATCGAAAATATCCTCCATTTTCTTCGACCGAAAGAACGCATGCAGCAGACAGTATTGCTTCTTGATGGTGGATCTTGCGTACCCGGCGTTGACCAAGTAATTCACATATTTTTGTATGTGCTCAGCTTTGATCTCCTCGAAGTTCATGTCCGAAATGGCGTGTTTTTTCATCAGGTCGAGAGATATGATGAGTCGATCGTAGGTCGTAGGTTTCACAGAATTCTTCTTATACAGAATGAGCCATTCTTGGATGGCGTTACTGAGTTTCAGTCCGTCTTTCAAAATATCCATCCTCCTTCGATGAAAGACAAGACTGTACGTACATACCGATTATAGCACATTCGTACAGTCTTATCAAGTCATGCCGCGCCGAGCAAAATATCAAACTGCTTTGGAATCGCATTCAAAGCACTGGGCCCTAAAACCTCGAACAGCGCTTCGAAAATATAAATCCCATAGTCAGTCAGATAATTGCACAGCCATTCCTCCGCTTCCAGCCAATACTCCTTGCGAACCATCTTGTGAATATCATACAGAAGATTATAGCTCAGAAGGGCACAATGCCCGAGCTCATGGATCAGAACTCTGGCTTTCATATCCTCATCCAGTGCATCCGATAAATATACGGTATGCGTGGACAAATCGGTCGTCCCTAATCGACTCGTTCCAGTTCGATCCACAAGCATCGGGCTGGTGTTCTTACTGACTTCTACATGCCACAAGATCCCGTTCATGTAAAAGCAGGTCATTTGGAAACTCAGACATTCATCTCGTTGACCAGAGTCGTGAAATCGGACTTCATCCGCTTCCTCAGCTCGGGATCAGCGTTCTTCCAGATTTCTCGAATGGTCGCCAGCGTATCGCCGATATGCTCAGCCGCGTGAGCGTCCATATCTTCGCGGTATCGAGGAGAATTGGTCTGGGTGTAGTAGCGTCTGGACTCCTTCCAGTCATTGTAGGCTCGTCCGTACCGCTGATCATCCTCTCTGAAGCGCGGATACCGTTCCTCCTCATGCTCGAAGTCCTCGTCCATGTAAGGACGATACTTTCCTTTGAGCTTTCGATTGGGAGAATATCCATATCTAGAGTTCTCCATGGCCTCCGAAACCAGCCGGTAATAATTGGCCTCCCGGCAGTACTTCTCCGTCTGAGCGAGATCTTTGATCATGTCGATCACTTCTCCCGCTTCCTCGGTAGAGACGTTATCAAGGCCCTTGGCGAACTCCGCCTGAGCACAGGAAATGAGGCGATCCTTAAGCTCGCAGATTTCGGTCATCTTGTATTCGTCGCACATACTCTCGCCTCCTTAAGAAATCCTCTTGATGAAGAGGGTCGAGTTTGCGCCCACCGTCACATTGACCGTTCCGGTATTTACGATGGTCACGCGGCTGTAATCCCCGCAGGTATTACGCACCGGAACCACTCTGGATACCGAATTGAGATCTCCGACCGCTGCCGTTGTGGAGATCATGGTGGATTCGGGAAGGGTATCTCCTCCGATCTGAATGGCGAGCTGAACGGCAGTGTTCGCAGCCTCAGCACCGATGTTTGCGCCAAAGGCCACTTCATACGTACCGTTCATGGCTCTCATTTTGACCGAAGAAGTGTTGGCTCTGTGGCATTCTCCACAGCCCGTATGGAGAAGCGTTTTATCGAAGGTAATGGCCTGCCCCGGAGTAAGCGTCTGGGCAGTCGTATTAGACAACTGAATCATCTTTAATACCTCCATATGTCGTAAGGTGTTCGAAAATGCTCAAAAGGGGCTGAGAAGACCCCAGCCCCAGCCTCTTTTGTGTCTCAGCTGTTGCAGCAGCAGGTAACGCCGGAGCAACGCTTCATCTGTTCAACCAAGTACGCGTTCTGGGCCTGCTGAGAAGCCGCCAGATTCAGAGCGTTGTTCATCGCGGTCAGCTCGGCGATCTTCGCATCCTTGTTCGCCATCTGAATGGCCACAAGTTCGTCGTGAAGCGCACGATAGTTCGCGTTGTCGTTCTGAATAATCGTCTGGCCGAGCTGATTAATTGCCGTGGTGATCGCACAGGTATTCGTGGCGTTGTCGTAACGCACCTGAGCGACCGCCGCGCGGTTCTCACAGCAACAGTCGGCGAGCTGGCGAGAAATAGAGTTCGTGTTCTGCATATTGGCTACAGTGTCCTGCTGGATGGCGTTCTGGAGTGTGTAGGTGTTCTGAAGATTAGCCGTAGAAGCCTGCTGGATGGCGTTCTGGAGCGTGTTCGTTCCGCTCATCACCGCAGTATTCATGCTGTAAAATCCGTCGCACAGACCGTTCTCAAGGCCATTGAGCTTGTTAGTGACCGCAGAGGTATCGAAACCGCGCTGAATATCAGCCTGAGTGGCAGCAGTAGCAGCGTAACCGCCGTTACCGTTGTTGCCCCAGCCGTTGTTACCGCCCCATCCGCCAAAGATGGCAAACAGGATAATCAGTACCCACCAGCCGTTTCCGTCTCCCCAACCACCGTCGTTACGATTTCCGGTCACCGCAGCAATATCAGACAGGCTAGGCATATTAGAGTTGAACATAAGTGAATCCTCCCTAAAAATATATTTTTACCAAAACAAAAGCCCGTCCTCAGAGTGCGCGCTCCTCTGAAATTGGGTTTTGCTTAGTAAACGAAAATATCAATATCGAGAGAAATTCAAGAGGTCTATAAGCTTACGAAATTCCAAAAAATCGCTTGGCGTCGGTCAATGCGTCCTCTTTCGACACTCCGTAAGTTTTGCAAATGTTTTCTGCAATCTGTTGCCCCTGCTCATCATTGCCATTTTGAATGACATCGATCATCTGCTTGAACTGAGGATTGTTCGCAACCCTTGGGTTCCTGCTGATCATCATCAGCGCAAAATCCTTCATAGAATTAGCCATCTGCCTCATCCTTTCTCACAGTCTTCTTGACGTTCGGGGTAAGCATTTTCTCAATTTTGTCCAGTCGTTCCAGCACAGTTTCATTGAAAGACTTTTCCTGCTTTTGTTCTTCAATCTGAGCTGGAACAAATTTGACGGAATGAATCAGCCCGTCAGATTTCCACTGCTTTGCGAAAATTGCCGAGTAATCGGAAAGCGGGAACAGGCTGATGGTTCCGTCCATTGGAATTTCATTGGGCTTAATCTCATTCTCAGAGGACACCGTTCTTCCGGGGACGACCGACGGTCTCTGAGGCTGCTGCATTTGTTGAACAGGAACAGGTATTGGAGGTTGCTGACCAGCCATCTGCCCGAAATTGAGATACCCCGGGGCAGCTTGGCCCTGACCAAAAGAGTAAGGATTTCCATAGATCGGTCGAAATTGCTCCATGATCATTTGCTCCTTTCAAACAAAAATAATTTTGCTTATTCGGTCTTCTTGCCAGTCAGTCGATTGAGTGCCTCATAGCCACCGTTCGCCGCAAGGGAAACCACCGCGGAATTCACCACTGTAAGAATTGCAGACTCTGCCGTAATGCCAGTCGTAAAGACCTGCGCAAGTACCAGCACAATCAGCGCCAATACCCAGCTGAAAATCTGCGTCGGAATCTTCTTGATGAACCCTATGTTCTTAAGCAGCTCGGTGAAAATGCCGACCGCCAGAAGACAACCGGCAAAGGTGGCGAGATAAGACCAGTCAAAGAAAGTAAAATCCATTTTGTGCTCCTCCTTTTTATTTGTGTAGCGGAAGCTTGTCCACTTCGCCCATTACACGCTTCGCAGAGCCGTTTCCGCCCATCTTCAAATATGGTTTGTAGAGATAGTCGTAAAGGTTTTCGTATTCATCTTTGGTAACGTATCCTCGCTGTACATAGGACATGCCCAAATATAAAATTCGATCATGAGCCAGTCCAACGAGCATTTGTGTTTTAGCGTCTTTCTTGTCGGTCAGCTTTTGTATCAGAGCCCAGAATCCAGAAGAAGCCAATACCGCGCAAAGAACCGTGATAAGGGTCTCTACGAATTGTGGCATTCAGATCAGCCTCCCGTATTTACCGGAAATCCAGCCATTTTGATTTGCAAACGTGATCAGCAGCCAACCATCATCGGAAGTCTGGCCGCCGAACGAATAGGTTTCTCCCGCATGTGCCACGCCTAGCTTGGTTCCCTCCGTATTCGGAGCCGTTCGAACCCAGCAGTTACCGCCGACGACGGTTACCCTTCGAGGCTCCTCAGGAACCGCGTCCATAGCCGCCAGTGCCTCGCTCATTGCCTTGTGCGTCTTGGGGCCGTAAATACCGTCCGCAAAAAGCTCATGATCCTTCTGGAACGAGCGCACGGCAATCTCGGTCACATCGCCGTAATCACCGTCCGCACCCCACTTTCCGCAATCGTAGCCAAGGCGGATGAGATTCGTCTGAAGCTCTTTCACATCCTCGCCTTCGGAGCCGTTTCGAAGAAGTCTCGAGCCAAGAAGACTTTCAACATTGCTGTCCACACTCTGAGAACTGTTGTCGGAATAGTCGAAATACTTGGTCATCAGACCCCAGCGATTCCACCCACGGTCGTAGAGCTTGGTGCGGACAACGCCATACATAACGCCGCGAGCCTCGATGACATACCAGTCCCCTTCGGGATGGTTCTTCTTGACCGGCTCGATCAAATATCCAACGTGGGTGATGTACCCGGCGCTGGACGAATGAATGAACACCGCAGCTCCGGGAACGCGGTTCTTAACTGGAATCCGACCCGTGCCCTTCGTACCGCACCACTGAGCATAATTGTACCGTGCTTTGGTGTTGATGTTCACGCCTGAAAAATCCTCGTACAGACCCTCCGCAAGGCCGTTGCAGTCCCATACCCGCGCACATTTTTCACGCCATTCCAGAGCCTGATTGCGCTGCTTCGAGCTGGTGTACTGAGTAAACCACCAACTGTTCTTGGCCCACTTCTTAGGGTTTTGTCCTTTTGCGCCCATGATATAGCCGTCGTGCCGGTTATACGCTGCGATAAGTCCGTTGACAAAATCCCTTACAGGCATTCGTTTAATTGCCATTTTGATTCACTTCCTGTTAAATTTACTGTTGACAAACGGGTAGAGTTGTGGTATTATGTACTCGTAAAGGATAAGCCTCTCCTTTACAACGTCGGACTCGGAGAACCGAGCTAATCTGCTCTGACACTGAGCAGCCGTGGATTGAAAAGTTTTGTTCGAGAATGAGAGTTCTAGAACTGTCGGATCCGGAGCACCGGACTAATCCACTTTGATGCTGAGTGGCCGTGGATTGAAAAGTTTCGTTTGTTAGTACGAAGGTGAAACTCGTAGAGGAGAGGCTTCCCATTTACTGTCAGGCTCGGGCTTCCCGAGTCCTGTGGATTGAAATATTTTGTTTGTTAATGTGAATGCCGTTGACGACCTGCGAAAAAGCTCTGCTCAGATTATCTGAGTGGGGTCTTTTCATTTTCTCACTTCGGCATTCCCACCGCGATCCACTGAAAACCCACGTTGACGGTGCCGCTGCCGGGATTGAAAATCCGGCAGGTGAAGCCCGTCGTCGAGGTTGCGATCACGCCCACTGCGCAGTTGGAAAAGTTGCCAAGATAGGGGCATACCACCACATTTGGCACGTCGTGAAACGCCTTTGGAAACGTAATCGCCGTGTCCAGATTGCTGCCTTTTGCGACACTCTGCTGTGCCTTAATTCCGCACTGCACCCCCACATCCGCGGGAAAATGGTTGTGCCCTGTGTTCCAGTTGGCCATTGGACTCGCCCCTTTTATTCTTCGTAGATGATCTTCACACCGTAAGCCTTTGCAGCTTCATGCTCAATGCGGCAACCGCGCGCTTGCTCCCAACCTTTGCAGAAGTATGCCGCATGGCACAGGCTCATGTTTTCAAGAGATTTCGCGAGAAAACACAGCGGAATGTTGACCACGCCGCGCTTCTCCATAGACTCTTTGGAGTACCATTCACTAGTGAACAACGTGTTCACAACTTCATAACCTCGAGCTTCGAGCGCGGTGATTGCCCGTTCACGTGCGGCGATGATCTCTTCCTGTGTTTTGCCCGCCATCGGCTGAGACAACATTGCCTTCATTTTTTTCACCTTCCTATAAATCACTGATTCTTCGTTGATTTTGTTAATTTACGCCACCCCCAGAGCGGCGCGGATGGCCTCAAGGTCGTCCGTGGTCAGGGCGGGGTAGTCCGCCGCGATGTCCTCAAAAGATTCGCCGTTGGCGATGCGGATGCGGAACGCCCGCACCATGATCCGCAGCTTCAGATTGTTCAAAGTCTTCATGCTCATTCACCTCCTCCGATCAGGTCTGCCATCATCAGGATAATATCGTCAGTCGTGTTTTCCAGCGTGTCTGTTTTCGCCTGAACCTTGTTGACCTTGCTCTCAACCGGGAAGGACGCGTCATCAGACGCGAGCGCGGTCGCTTCGGCTGCGGCTGCGGCGGTGTCGTTGGTGATGTACATGCCAGAGGTTATGTAAACGCCGCTATATATTTTTTCGTCATTGCGCTTGATATATTGCCCACTCGGGTCAATATAAAAATCCGTAGAGTTATTCAGCCAGCATCGCATTGCCGACGTAAATGGCAGTTTGGCGACATTCGCACCGTAGTCAACCGTCATGGTTTCGGGCACATTAAACTGCAAAACAAACTGACATACATTGCCGTACCGCCAGAAATTGTTCACGATAAACGTAATTTTGTCCGGGAAAAGATTTTCAATCTGGCCATCGTAGTTTTCGGATGTCAGCGTCTTCCCCGGCACGTACCCCAGCGCCGCTTCGATGTTCGCCGCCGTGACGTCCGTATCTCCCTTCGGCCCTTGCTCGCCCTGCGGCCCCTGCGCGCCCGGGTCACCTTTGTCGCCTTTCGCTCCGGCGTCTCCGGTTTCGCCCTTTTCTCCGGGATCACCCTTTGGGCCTTGTTCTCCCTGATCACCTTTATCGCCCTTATCACCCTTCGCACCGGGCGCTCCATCCTTACCATCCGCACCGTCTCTGCCCGGCCTGCCCTCCGGGATGCCAAAGTGTATCGTCCCAGTCTTGCCATCGTATTCCGCCGTTGCAGGCTCGCCGTAGGCCACGCTCTCGGCCTCGGCCTTCATGTTCTGGGCGTTGCCGATGGCATTGACGATCTTGTCCACCCAGTCCATGCCCGGCTCCGGCGCAGCCGTCTCCTGCCCCGTCAGGCTCTTGTCCACCATTGTGGAGAGTATCTTGGACTTGGCCAGCACGCCGTCAACCGTCACGCGCACTTCCGCCTCGCCGTCGCCCACAATGGCCGTGTCCGCGCTGGTGGGCTGCCAGACGAGACATCCGTCCCGCAGCTCCGCCGCCACGGGATAGATGCCGCTCTCGCCATGCCGCCGGTGCAGCAGCGTCACCACCGCACCGGGGTACTCCGCGAGGTATTCAGATACATCAATTTCCACTGTTCGCGCGAGATTTTCTCCGCACCTGCCGAGCAGGATGTATCCGCCCTTGGTCACATCATATTTCACCGCTTATTGCCTCCTTACTTGCGATAGCTGATCTTCAGCACCGGCGCACCGCTCTCGCCATTGCCCGCGAACCGAGAGTAGCTCGCAGTGTAGCTCTTGCCGCTCACGGTCGCCGTGTCGGGGTTGTAGAGCATCAACCCGCCGTGTCCATTGGTCTTCATGGCCTTGACCGCCGCGGTCACATCGATGGAGACCGTCTGGTTTTCGTAGGCCGTCTTGCTGGCGTAGAGCGTGTCCGGCACGTCGTAGCACCGCACATGCACACTCACGCCGCCGCCCTGACCCACGCCGCCGATGCGCTTGATCGTCAGCGTCGCCGAATCAATCTTGTCCGCACTGGCCAAATCCGTAGGCAGCGTAAACTGCATCACGCCCTTGCGAAGGCTCTGAGAGCTGCTGTAGCGTCCCTGATAGAGCTTGCTGCCGTAGCCGCTGGTGGACGTGCTCGTGGGCGACAGGCTCACCGTCACCGTCTGGGTCGTGGGGATGCTCGGAGCCGTGGCCGTCTCGAATGTCGGATCGGCCGTGGCATTGTAGACCTCGGAGCCGTTGAGCAAATATAACCACCCCGTGGGCTTCGACGCGCCGATGCAGCGGAGGATCGATCCAAAATTCGCGGCGCAGACATACGTGCAGTCCCCGGTGCAGCTGTCCATCGTCACCCGTCCGGGCGTGCTGATCGACGTTCCGATCCTTATTCCGACTCTCGCGTTGATGGCGCACGTGCTGACGATCACCCCATAGGATCGATCCACAGTCAGCGCGTCCGCAGCGTTGGACAGGCCGATCTTGTAGAGGGAGACAATCGTGTCCCCGCAGTTCTCAATTTTCAGGCTGTTGAATACAGCCGTGCCGCCGGAGGAAAATATCACTCTGCCACTGCCGGACACATTGCTGAGGGTGTAGCTGCCAGACGTGACACTGTCGCATACGATGTTCACATCGCCGGTCAGGTGCTTGTTTTTGAGTCCTTCCAATATCTCCGCCAGCGCACCTGCGTTCGCCGGAGTGTAGTCCGCCGCGCCCTGCGTATGCACCACCGAGTCTGACACGATCATGTCCGCGTCCACAACCTCGGCATGTATGCCGTCCGCGTCCACGCGCAGCACGTCGTCCTCGCCGTCCTCCGAGGGCACGGCCACCTCCATCTCTTTGCTGACAATTTTCACCTGATTTTTGGTGATTTCCACCCTGCTGTAGTCGCTGTTCACGCTAAGGCCCCCCGCCGGGTCTTCCGGAGCCGGAGACCAGTCCGTGGGCTTATTGCCCTTCTCCAGCTTCATCCCGGCCACCCAGAGCGTCGCTTCGGCAGCCGACTGCTCAAACCTCGGGCAATACGTCCCAGCCGCCGATACCGTAAATGTAACATGACATCTGCCCCAGTCCGTACCGACCTCGACCGCCTGCCCGCTCTTGTCGCTTTGAGCCGCGCCGGAGGCCGCGGTGTCGTAATACCGAACACTCCCGCCGTTCGTCTGCTTCAGCCATGCGGACAGCGTATACTGCGCGTTCGCCTCAAGGGCAATCATCTGGCCGAGGCCGTTCCATTGACCCGCGTACTTATAGGCCCGACAGCCGCTGTAGCTGCCATCCTCCGTCCATAGATTTTTGTTCGTCCATACGTCTCCGTCAAAGCTCTGCGTGCCGGTGTAGAGGTTCCGCCCACCCACGGAGATGTCGCCTACCATCAGCTGAAGATAGGTGTTTCCACGAATATCCATCGCGTTGATCGCGTTAATGGTCGCTTCCTGCGAAAACAGTGTACTGATCGCTGCATTATTGGCGAACAAATCGCTCACATCGATCTCCTTCGCCGTAATGCTCCCGGCAAGAATCTCGTTGCCAGTGATGGTTTGTGCGGCGATCTGTGCTGCCGTGATGGACTTCGCCACGATGACGGTTCCGTTGATGTAATTCTTATACTGATCCTTCGCCAGCTCCGTCATGGACAGCCCCGACGACGCAGCGTTGATCTTGTAGATCACTCCATCATCTCCGACCAGCAGCAGTCGCTCTGCGGACAGTGTCCCCGTCTTGATGAGATCAGCATTCAGCTCCACAATCTTCGCCGATGTGATCGATCCGTCCGCAATCTGCGCCGTCCCGATGGCCGAATCGTCGATAATCCCGCTGTCTGCCGTGATGGTCTTCGCTTTAATGAGGTCGGCAGTGATGGTCTTGGATGCAATCTTTTCGGCTGTCACGGATCCAGCGTCCAATTTGCCAGTCGTAACTGCCCCGGCTTCGATCTTGTCAGTTGTCACTGCGCCAGCCTTAATCTTGTCAGCTTCCACAGCATTTGCCGAAATCTTGTTCGCAGTAACTGCCCCAGCTTTAATCTTGTCAGCTTCTACGGCATTCGCGGCGATTTTCTCAGCAGTAATAGCCCCGGCATCCAACTTATCAGCGGTAATAGACCCGGCTTTAATCTTGGTGGCTTCGACCGCTCCGGCAGCGATCTTTTCGGCAGTCACGGATCCGGCGTCCAATTTGTCAGTCGTAACCGCCCCGGCTGCGATTTTACCAGCAGTCACGGCACTTGCCACGATATGATCCGCGCTGATGGTGTCTGACTGTATGTGCTTCGCCGCGATAATATCATTCTTAAGAGCGCTGCTTCCAATGGTCTCCTGTGCAATCTTCGCCCCGCTGAAGCCGCTCGGAATCTGCCAACTGGTAATGCCGGTATTCGCCAGTGTCTTGCCAACCGTTCCGATTTCCACGGAATTCATTCGATCCAGCAGACAATCCCATTCCATTTTGACGATCTGAGCGGTTACGTCGATTTTCATCTTTGGATGCTGGATGACCACATAATCGTACAGAAAGCAATTCTCAAGATTCTTGAACTGCTTGTATTCTTCGGTGTCTCCGAGATTGATGAATTCCACGCTCATCTCTATTTTGGGAACATCGCAGCCTTCGTCGAACATCTTCTGAGCCTGAGTCCTCATGCGAGCCCTAGCGACAGCTTCAGTAATCTTTCCACCGCTCTCATCCTTGTCGCCAATCTTACAGTTTTCGCATTTCATATAGTAAACATGCACGACAGGATAATCGTTGATGTGTTTGCTGTCCACGGACTGCTGTGCAACTGCCCCAGCCAAGAAGAATTCCTCGCCGTTCTTGGTTTCCCCAGTTGGTATGATTCTTGTAACCAGCTCTTCGGTGTTGTCCTTGTAGGAAATGCCGGTGAGATTCTTTCCATACTGAATCCGAACCCCTCGATTCATCCCCGGATCATGAAGGAAATACAGGTCGTAATTGTCCCGGATCATGTCTACGTCGAATTTGGCGCATACGCCTTCTTCTGGATCAAGAAAACACTCGATCTGGTTTTTTCCTCGAAAGGAAAGACCGACCTGAGTGTTGCTGACATTCGTATAGCCGTGGAATCGAGTCTGCGCTCCGTAGCTGTACCCGAGAATTCTGTCGATGGTCGTCTGAAGATCCACCGACTGATCCGAACCGTAATAGTAATAGCTCGCGTCGTAGAGCAGGTCGTAGGTAATGTGCCTTGCGCTCACCGTGACTTCTTCAAGCCCGCGCTCAACCTCGTAGATTCGGAAGAGCTGATCGGTAATCATCCACGGACTCTGAACTTCCTGAATGGCGTTTGCATTGTCCTCGATCTTGTGCTCCGTGACCAGCTCGAAACCATTCGGATCGATCCAGCCGGTGCCGTATTTGGACTTGACCTTCCACCGGGAAATATTCGTCGTATCCTTCGGCTGATAAACAACGGTGACCACATCTCCGGCGTTCATGACCTTTCGCTTTCCGCTTCCGGAGCTGGACTTGTAGAGCGTTCTCTGATTCTTGCTCGTAAGCTGGTTCAGAGGCTTGACCTTATAAGTCCAGACTGTGGTGACGCAGCTGCCATTTTGAATTTCCGGAGTGGTTCGCACCGGCACGGGAATCACCAGAATGTTATCCCGAACCAGTGCAGCGTACTTTCCGAATTCATCTATTGGATGGGTCATGGTTACGAGGCTGTCGCCATTAGCCGTTTCTTCAAACTTGCACTCGGTGGGCTCAAGAGCGCCAACCAGCCCCATAGTCGAATAATCGTTGTTGTCCTCATTCGAGGAAAAGACATAGATGTCGCTCAATTAGATCCACCTCAAATCAGTCGACAAAGATCAAGCCCTGATCCAGCAAAAATTTCCTACCGGCTTCAGTATCTCGATAGCCAAGATCTTTTAGAACTATGCCGGCAAGTTTATCGTCAAGCGTTCCACGTTTTTTTTGGAATTCATCAAATGATCTTCCGTAGGAATTGAAAGCTCGATTATAAGCGCTCGTAATACGTTCTAAACGATTATATTTCTTGGACAGTTTTGCAAATTCCGGATCTTTGTAAATTTCTTTTTCTATTCTGTCACGTTCTTTTCCTAAGTCTGAGTATTTTCTTTTAAGTTTTTCGCTGTCTTTGATAATCTCTAGTTTTGTTTTCGATGGTATCTCAGACCACTTGCTGTGATCGTATTTTTCATACTTTTTATTAACCGCACGGCTAGCATCGTCAAAATCTTTTTTTAGCGCATCATATTTCTCAGATTTGGCTTTAAACTTTTCATCAAAAAGCTCCGCCCTTTTTTGTCCAAGATTTATGGCTTCTTCGGTTCTTGGATGCTCGTATTTTTTATCTATACTTCTTCTCAGATCTTTGGATTCCTGTATAACCTCTTTAAATCCTTTTGATACTCCCTCGCTATTGTACCAGTCTCCGGATTTTGTCAGAATATCACTATACAATTTATCCCACGGCTTGGACATCAAACTCCTATCGCTATCCGCATCCGTTCTATATCTTTTCTTTCCAGCCGCCGTCAGAGTACCATCCTGATTCTGATACCGTCGCACACCCCAACGCTGTCCTTTTATTCCATGATGATAAAGCTCATTACTCATTAGATAACCCTCCATCTCGGTGTAATCTCAATCTTTGTAATCCCGCCAGAAAATGAAACAGGCGAGGTTCCTTCAGGAATCTTCGCCCATTCTCCAGTTACTCTTGTGCCCAGAAGAGTCAGCGGATCACTTGCGCTTCCATTCGACCCCTTGTAAGCGATCTTCGCCTCGCAGTCCAGACAGATATAGGTCAGATTCGTAAAGCTGTTGACGATCATCGTCGAATTGCCGATCATCACATTTCCTTCAGCCGTTCCATAAACCTTGATCAGCGGCTCTGAGTAAATGTTGCCTTCATTCCTGATTGTGCCCGCTGAGGTAAAGGTCTTGACCGTATCGCCACTGCCCAGATAGAGAAACGGCTTGGCCTGAAATTCCACGGAGAATGACCGGTGCGGATTCCCTCGGACGATCTTGTCAAAGGAAATCTGGTTAGCCACCCTCGCCCGGTAATATCCTTCGGGTCGGCTTGCAAACTTCACCGTTCCTCCGCCCTTGAGCCATCCGCAGATCTTGGCAATTCGGCTGATGCTCTCGCCGTCTTCGGTCATATACGGATCATCAATAATGCAGCCTGCCGATAGATTAATATCGTCATAAATTCCTTCGCCTTCCAGCATCGTCACCGATCCGCTCTTTCCGGGAATCGTTTCATAGGAGACTCGTTCCTTTGGGGAGACGATGGATGGTTGAGACAGTACGTGCATCCCGTAATCGGTGCACTTCGTGCCATTCCAGATAAACCAGTCTTTCAATTCCATGGGATGCACCTCTTTGTTAAATTTTCAGAAATGATTACGAAAAAGCATTATTCGCCGTTATAATGTTATAGTGGAAATTTTCAGAAGCCCGGAAGACTCACAAATGGAGGTGAAGTACAAATGCGAAAGCTGATCAAATTACTGATCTGGCTGAAAAGTAATTCCGTCAACATCCGTGCAAGCGGAAAATTGCTCGGCCACACCGCTGATTTCCTCAACGAGCTCGTCCTCTAAAAGCTCGGCCACTTATGTTTTCACTTCGACCCTCCGGGCTTTTGAAAATTTCCATTTTGATTATTTAGGAGATGATTTTTATGGATTGCCTTACCAAAGATTCTAAGAAACTCTTGAAACGACTCTGCAAAGAGTACAAGACTAGAAAGAAAACCAGAACCGAAGAAATGGCCAAGAAATTCGGGAGTGCGAAAGAACTCGCCGCTTATCTTGGCACTCCGGATTCTTGGAAAAGCATCGAACGCTCCTGCCTGAGATTGGAAAAAACCGGTTTTCTATTTCTTCGAAAGTATGATGACGGTGTGAATGGCATTTACCTGACGGACAAAGCAATCGCATTCATGGAGAACCGTTTTAGTAGAGCCCTGAAGGCCATTTGGAAATCTCTTCTAGAGTTTCTCCAGTTAGTTGCCAATCTTCGGAAATGAAATCGGCCAAAGTCGGGTTCCAGCTTTTGCCAATCTGAATTTTCCGTTCAAGATCCACACCCAAAATGGCGTTCATCTTTCCATTCGGAAAATTGGCAAGCTCTCTGCCATAAGGGGCATTTGGTTGATAAACGCCAACGCCTTTCTTACTCGCTCTCTTCAATGCAGTACAAAGATTCATTGTCATTTCTCCTCTCTTCTCCCAAAACTAAAAAGAAGAGGCAGCCCTCTGTGTTGAGAGCCGCCTCTGTTGGGCAGTTGTTATTCGAACTTGATGCCTGTCGTGATGGTGAGTTTGAATTGGTAGGGGATTGTCAGGATGTCACCTTCGTCGAGGGAGATGTAGTAGGAATCATGGTTCTTTCCTTTTGCTGCATCATACAGTTTATAGTCAAAGGAACCAACTTCATACCCCGCAGGTTCCAATACTATCAGACCGTGAGCACTTTCATCGTCAGAGTCAAGATAATATTGGCCTACAGGAATATCCTTTCCTCCTACATATGTTCCTTGCTTAAGTATAGCAGTTTTTTCTATCCCTCGATTTGCCACTTCTTGAGATAACGCAAACTGCAACTCTTCAAGTTCTTCATTTCCCATAGAAGAGATATCAAATACTTCGGCCATGGCCATCGAGCCAAGAAGCACCAATGAAATTACCAGTGCAAATACCTTCTTCATTGTTATCCCTCCATAAATCGATCACTCGAATTTGATGCCCGTTGTGATGGTCAGTTTGAATTGGTAGGGAATCTCTACCACATCGCCTTCTTCAAGTGTCACATAATAGGAGCTATTCCTTTTAACCGAAGCAGCATCGTATACCTTGTATTTACTTGGGTAATCCGTTTCGTTCTTGGTATAAACCGCGAATATCCCGTTTCCCTTATCCGCAAAACTGGTAAACGAGTAGCTTCCAGCCGGGATGTCTTGTCCGCATACGTAACTTCCTTGCATAAGGACTGCACTTTTTTCAATTCCACGCTCCGAAAATTCTTCTGATAATGCTTTTTGAAGAGTTGCTAACTCTTCGTCGGTCAAAGAGGATACATCGGGGATTTCGGCCATGGCCATTGAGCCAAGAAGCACTAATGCGATCACCAGCGCAATTACCTTCTTCATTGTTATCCCTCCATAAATCTAGGCTAACTAGATTTTACCACTAAGAGAATTTAATGTCAAGCATGACCGCCGAGTCCTCTCTTCTGCTGGTAGCTAAGAGAAGCGATTTCAGAGGCCAGAGATCGAATATCCTGCTCAGATCGAATGTAGAAGTTATTTCCGCTCAAGTTCACGGCACTGCTGCTAACACTCGAATTGTCGACGTTCCCGCTAGAGCTGCCATTTTGATTCATGTTCGCCCTAGAGATGCTTGCCGAAGCCGCTCGTGCATTATCCACATTCGAACCAACTGAAATTGTCGAGCCTCCAGAAAGCATACTCCGAATTGCCCGTGCCCCTTCGCCGACATTCGTCAAATCAACGATTGGACGAATAACAGGATCAGAAGAAACGTTCTCATCAAGAAGACCGCTCATGCTGGAAATAGATGCTCGAACAGAATTCAATGCCTGTTGGCTCACATCGGAACTTGCGCTCGTCACAGCAGAAGAATACGCTGTAATTCCTCGGGCCATGCCTTGACTGAAGTACATACCGAACTCTTCGGTCTTTTTCGAAGGCGAAGCAATCTGAAGAATACTCTGCGCTCCAGAGAGAGCACTTCGGGCCATATTCTCGGCTGCAATTCGTGCACTCGCTGCGGAGATTTTGATTCCCTGAGCGAGGCCACTTGCCATGTACTGACCTGCTGTTAAGAATTTAGCTCTATACCCGCGAATAACTGTGACCGCCTTGTCGCACGCATCAGTTATTGGCTTAGTGTCGATGGAAACATTCGAGAAAATGCTGCTAGTTCCAGAAGTTGCATCTTCGTTCGTTGAGAAGATCCCCTTCAATGCGTCCATCTTCGTCTTGAATGACTCGGTGTCTGTGGAAGTAAACGCGGATACCGCGTTTCCAATTTTAGCAACTGCATTACTGAAATCAGTTACGAAAGACATGTCAATATTTTCGTCATCGAGGGCATCTTTAACAGTGCCGAATGCAGACACAAAAGTCGTAATCGAACTGGAGACAGTCCCCAAGACACCAGAATCAAACCTCATATCCGCAGTGACCATGCCGACTTCAGCGATCCTCTTGAGAGCATCAATTGCGACATCCAGATCGTCCTTAGTAGTCCCCTGAGAGAAGGAGTTGACTTTCGTCGCGAAGGTGTTCAGATTATCTCCAAACCCGCCAAGGTTCTTGATGAAACTCTCGGTTTCGTTATCACCAAACCAGAACTTCGACCAAGCACCTCCGTTGGTATCGAGATTGAACTTGTCGCTAGCGATGAGATCGAAGAACTCGGCGACCTTCGTAGCCGCGTCGATGGCAGTCTGAACATTCAACACCGTCTGATCAGTGATCGTGCTCAGAGCAGTATCTACAGACTGCATAGTCGAAGCGAAGTCCTCAATCGTGCTTGTGAGATAGTTGAACTTGTTCTGCTTACGGAACAGACCACCCGTGATTGTAGACAGAAAGCCCATCGGAGTGCTCGAAGTCCAAGCTTCGATGACACTGTTCAAGGACTGAGCAGCCTGAATGGCGGCATCGACCTTTTCCTGATCCACATTCGCATCGGCCAGAATTCCAAGACTCTCGGCAATGCTTCTCGTTCCTTCTTCCTTGAAGCCGGAAGCGAGATTCGCCAGTGCGCCACCGACAGAGTTGAGCACCTCGCCGCCTCTCTCGATGTCTGCAATGAGCTGGCCGTTATTACTTTCGTCCCATTTACCAAGTCCCGCCGTACATGCAGCGGCAATGCTTGCAATCGCTCCGAAAGTTGCGGTAATCAGACTTGCGTTGACAAATCCGAGTGCAAGCCCAATCGTTCCCTTCAGACCAAGCATTCCAAGAGCATCGCTGATCGCAGCAATAGCCAGCGCAGCGATTCCAAGAGGCCCGTCAAAGCCCTTCAGTGCATTGCCAACCGTGCTCAGAACCTCTCCGCCGCGTTCAATATCGGCAGAAAGGTTTCCATTTTGATTGCGATCCCATGCACCGAGTCCTCCGGTAATGGCTCCGGCAATTCCGGCGATTGTCCAGAACGTCCCCTGAATAATCAGAGAGTCCAGCCAACCCGTGAGCAGCACCTTCGTTCCGGCAACGCCCTTGACAAAGGAGAGTGTCTCGCTGATTCCAACAATGGCCAGTGCAGCAATCCCAAGAGGCCCGTCAAAAGCCTCCAGTGCACCGGAAATCGCCTCAAGGACTTTAGCACCATTCTTGATGTCTCCGATAAGCGCACCGTCAGAATACTTGTCGAGGTATCCGAGACCTGTCGTGATTCCTCCGGCAATCAGAGAAACTGACCAGAATGCTCCCTGAATCCACAGCGAATTAAAGAAGCCCTGCTTCGCAATCCCGCTCTGACCGGTGGCCTTTTCGTAAATCGCGATGCCGGTTCCAAGTCCAGTAATGCCTCCAGAGAGAACCTGAAAAGAAGTCCCCATGCTGCTGATGGCGTTGCCGATGGCTTCGAGTACCTTTGCTCCTCGTTCAATTCGATCTGAAATCCATCCTCCGGTCAGTCGGTCAAGCTCGCCTACAAGGGCAAGTACACCGCCTATGACTACGGTGAGAATTCCAGTTGCGATCCCTAGCTTCAGTGCATTCGAAGCGACGTCTCTGATGCTGCCAATTCCATTGATCAGCCTGAGCGCCAGAGCGATCGCCACCAGCATGGAAGCAATTCCTCCGGCAAACGCAATCACAAGATTCGCATCGGCCCCCTTGATCTTATTGACAACCGCCGCAAATGCATACATGAACAGGCCGAGCGCAGTCAAAGTGACTACAGCTCCAGCGATGCTGGCCGGATTGCCGGAAAACTGACTGATTGTTTTCATGAACACGGACAGCGCAATCATGATAACCGCCAAAGATCCAACGCCTTTTGCCAGCTGATCCAGAGGCATCTTTCCGAGGCTCTGAGCTACATAGGCCAAAATGGCAATTGCCGTCGCCAGACCGATCATGCCTGCTATTTTGATTGAACCTGTCTTGCCGACTTCTTTCATAATCAGCTTCAGGATCACGCAAATTCCAAGCAAACCGGCAAGGCCCTGCGCAAGCTCGAAGATGGACATACTGCCAATCTTTCGAACCACATGGGCAAGAATACCAATGGCGATTGCGAGCTTAATCATGCCAGAAATCGCGATCTCCATCTTGAGAGTTTTTCCGCTTCCTCCAAACCGAGTAACGGCAACCATCATGATAGCCATCGCGGCCATGATCCCGCCAACCGCCAACAGACCAGCTACAAAGCCAGACTTGTTTGTGCTGTAGAAAATACCGAGTCCCACGACCGAAGCCGCAATAATGCCAATCGCGATGCCCAGTCTCTGGAAGGCTTTTCCCGCGTTCTCAACGCCCTTACCGGCCTCTCCCTTCAGGAAAATCGCCGACAATGCAAGAATCGCAGTCATGCTGCCCATAATGATTGCAATGTATTTCAGCCCCTGATCCAGCTTGTTCGGATCCATGGAGCCCATTGCAATAATCGCCACAGCAATAATTCCAACAGACAGTGCAATCTTTCTGAAATTATCGGCCAAAGAAACCGATTTGTTGGCTGCTTCTTTTCCGCCCTTCAGAACAGCCAAGTCGCCGACAAATCCTCGAACCCAAGAGATCAGCTTGACCGCCAATGCGATCACGACGACTACTCCGCCGAGAACCGCAATCAGGCCCCAGTTCAGATTCTTGAATTTCTCGAAGTTCACCTTCATGTTCTCGAACATGGGCTGAATCTTTTCTTTAATCCTCTCCCAAGTCGAGGCCATCCAGTTTCCAAGATCCTCAAAAGCCGTGAATCGTTCTTTGATCTGATCAGCCACCGGTTCGGTCGAATCTACATTCTTGTCAAAGAACCCACCGACAGCTTCTTTGAGCTTGCCCCAAGTTTCGGAGACCCAAGAGGTAATAGAAGATACGACTGCCTTCACTTTCTCAAAAGCAGTCTGGAGCTTCTTATTCTGAGAGAGCTGCTGATAAATGCCGGTGAAGAAATCACCGATCTTCGAGATAAAACCAGAAATTCGTCCGTCGGTCACAAAGCCTTTAACCGACTTCCAGAATCCAGAGAAGAAATCGGTAATCCCTTTTCCAATCTTTTGAATCTTCTCAGAAGACTTGATCTTATCGAAAATATCAGTGAAGAACTTTCCGATCTTCTTTCCGTATTCAGGGATCTTCTCAATTACGGGAGAAACAAAATCCGCAATCATCCCAAAGAAATCCGAAATAGCAGAAATCGCTACAGGAATCTTATCTGTGATCCATTCTATAATCCCGGAGAATTTATCGCCAAGATAGACCTTTACCTTCTGGTAGAAATTCTTCATCGGAGAAATGAGCGTCTTGAAAGATCCCTTGAGCTTTTCAAAAGCTTCTCTGAATTTCTCGATCGCTCTGCTATTTTGAATGGATTTCTTGACCTTCTCCCAGAGCTGTCCGAAAGTAGAAATTCCAGCTCCGGACTTCTTGGCTTCTTCCCCGATTCCGAAGAATCCGAGAACAGATTTTGTAATTCCATCGACCGCTCTTCGAACCGGCTGAAGAATCTTCTGAATTCCGGCAAGCCACTTGTCAAAGATTCCGCTTTTATCGATGAATTTGTTAAGATTTACGAAGCAATCGCCGATCACGCCTGCGATCTGAAACAACCCTTTGATCGCGGGAGCGAAAACGCCGAGAACAGATTTTCCGACATTAAAGACAAATCTGAGTGCCTTGCCGAAGATGCTTACAACAGCGGCAGCGCCTTTCACAATCTTCTGAAGAGTCTGCAATGTATCGCTGTAAATCGTAATCTCTTTACCGGCAACTCGAATTTTCTTGGATTCTGTCTCGTCTCCAATTCCAAGCGCCTCGCTCATCTTGGCGTGGGAGAGCTTTCCATAGATGCCATCGATGGCCAGTCCGTAGTCTTCTTGGAACTTCTTCAGCGCAGCCTGCGTTTTCGGCCCATAGATTCCGTCAACGCCAGTCTCGCCAATGTCATATCCGAGCTGCTTGAGCCGTTCCTGAAGCTTCTTCACGTCGTCGCCGCGCATACCGCGATTGATCGTTCGCTCTAACTCTTCGAGATCGGCCTTAACCTTCTTGGTCTGCCCCGGGATGAACCCTCCGAGAATATCGATCTCATCATCCGCTTCACTGGGCTTCTTGATGATTTCGGTTCGAATCTCGGTAAGTGTTTTCAGCGAAGCTCCAAAGTCTTTGACCGCATTCGAAATCTCAACCAGCTTCTCCGCCGTCATCGGAGGGATGACCTGAGCGATAGCGGCCTTCACTGCATCAATGACATTCTTGAGCGCCTCGAACATGTCGTAGACCCCGGCAAGAAGACTATCTCGACCGCCGAGTTCCTGCCATTCCTGAAGCATTTCATTTCTGGCTTCACCGCCGGAAGCGAAAATATCCCATAGATAGTTGGCAAGATCTGTCCACATAACCTTGGTCTGATCATAGTTGCCAAAGATCAACTCGAAGGTCTTCATCCAGCTGGAGCTTACGGCATCCTTGGTCGCATCCAGAGCTTCAATAAAAGTCTTTGCTTCCTGAGCCGCCTTGGCTGCCGTAATGGAAATATCATCGTACTGCGTCGCCAGATACGCGTAAGCGTCGCTCGCAGTGTCGAACTTTCCTTCCTGCACCAGCTCGTAGGCCTTCTCGGTCATCTCGGCGAACTTTCCGAAAGCCTTCTCCATGACTTCGGTGTCCGCCCATTTCTCGTTTAGAGTCTGGCCGAGATTTGAAACCGTAACCAGAGTGCCCTTGGCGGTCTTTCCGTCCTTATTCAGCTTGCCAGTAGCCTTACCCGCTTCAATGAGCTGCTCTTTCAGCTGTTTTGAAGCAATACCTGCAAGCTCCAAGCTCTTCCAGTCCATGTACTGCAAATATCCGGCTGAATAGGACTGGTTCAGATTGTAAATCGCTCGGCTGAACTCGCCAGTGCCCTTACCGGCAAATGCAGTCGCGTTGGCAATACCCTCGATCATCGGAATTAGCTTATCAATATCGCCGCCTGCCGAGGTGAGCTGGCCCAATGCCTGAGTCATATCCGTAAAGCCATAACTCGTCTCATCGGAGAACCACATCAGCTTGTCCAAATATCCATTCACTTCGTCGATGGATTTGCCCGTCGCGTTCATGATGGTCTGCACAGATGCAGTTTTCTGACCGTACTTCGTCCATCCGGCAGTAACTTGATCAATGGACAGAGAAGAAATCAACCGTTTGCCTTTGTAATAAGCATTGTTTGCAAGGTTGTCGATGACCCGCATTCCAATGATGCCAAGAGTCGAGAACCTTTTGCTTACGCTCTCAATCCCCTCGGCCATCTTGGCAAGGGAGAAGCTGTCGCCCGCCTTTTGCAGCGCTTTCAGTTGCTTTGCCGAGCCTTCAAGATCGAGTCCTTCCTTCAGAGCATCCAGACTTTTTAGGCTTTCTTTAATGCCCTTCTCGAACTGCGAATTGTTAAATTGCATTTGAACGATTCTCTCGTCGATGCTGCTCATGCGGTCGTCACCTCCTTCCAAACGGCTTTTGCAATATTGTCAAATATAGGTTTCATGGCAGGGTTTATGTAATCCTGACCAGCGACAAATCCTCCAGTTCCGGTGCCATGGCCGTACTGAAGGATGATGGCAATGTTCACACCTTGATTCGTATTGGTGTTCAGCCAAGAAATAGTTGTGGTCTCTGCGTTTCTTTCGATTTCATATGTCCAGCTGGAGGCGGTCTTTCCGGTGTTTACAGGAGTTGCCGCAGAAAGAGCGCGAACGCCCTCCTGACCGTATCGGTCTAGCGCGTTCAGATACCTCGCCCCCGAAATTGCATTCAGAAATTTCTCAGTTTTGCTGAAACTTCCTCGATGCTTGAAAATGGTCATAAGGGCCCCTTTCCATCGAATCAGCCGCTGGACTTCATTTTCTGGCGACGAGCCGCGTTCAGCGATGTATTTCTGGACATCAGCGCACGCTTGCTCATCTTTTTGTTACTTCCTTCCTTTTCCGCATTCTTCTCGTTGCACACTCGAATCAGCGTAATCAATCGAGACAAATGCCAGTTTTCACAGTTGAAAGGAATTTGAAGACTGACCATCCAATAGTAGATGATCTCAGCAGTGATAATTTCACGATTAAATTGTTTGTTGCTCTGCTTGGAAAACCAAGTCGCAGTCATCGGGTCGTTGATGTAATTGTTGATTGCTTGAAGATTCTCTCTGGAGAGGAAATTATAAACCCAATCAGGAACGTCTCCTCGAATCGTCATACAGCGAATATAGTCGATCGTCTCCTCCTCGGTTTTTTCCTCTTTACTGAGAAAAGGCTTGTGCCATTTTGATTCCCACTTGGACAAAGATCGAAGAGAATGCTCAAGCTCCAACGTCCACTCTTTTACACGGACAAATTCTCCGGTTTTTTCATCATAATACTCGTTTTCTGGAATCGTGATCTTGAGCATCTTCTTCCATCTCCTCGGTCATTGATCAGCCGTTCGTCAGCTTAGCCATCTCGGACTCATACTGAGCCTTGTACTCGGGGTTCGAAGTAATCTCATTCGGCAGAATGTTATTGATGAACTTCGCACACTTTTCCGCATCGCCCAGAAGATCAAGGTAGAGCGTAGAGAACGCCTCGGACTGCTCAAAGGACTCTCGAAGCTCTTCGGACTTCTTGAACCGACGACCGTCCATAGACTTTTCACCATAAGCACGCAGAATAATGTCCTTGATCATGATGGCAAGACGACGAGTGTCCTGTTCGTTAATCATTCGAGTAATCGTGGCCTGAATGCCGCCTTCAGCTTCAATGTCCCAAGCAATAAGCTCGGCGCGAGAAAGATGAAACCAGAAGTCCTCCTTGCGGGAATTGCCGTCAAAATCAGTATAAGCGATCGTTTCCTTAACCATGGTAACAATCTCCTTTCAAGATTAAAAACAAAAAGGGTGAGCCCCGCAAACCCGGAGTACGGATAAGCGGGGCAGAAAGTTATTTAGGTATTAAATTTTAGACCGAAG
>ERZ1026876.99-NODE-99-length-53393-cov-21.000337_pt1 | contig 53393 bp, 49 predicted proteins | sample MGYA00380168_ERZ1026876 | MGnify/ENA primary metagenome ERZ1026876 (study PRJEB33269, sample SAMEA4719804) | human gut metagenome | biome: human-associated habitat; feature: organic feature; material: feces | place: Cameroon | collected 2013-10 ... | reverse complement strand
ACACGACAGCCACACACTTCACGGTCTTGTTCTGCGCGGTGACCGCCGCCTTGGTATTGTCCAGATAGTCCAGAAAGGCGTCCTTGTACAGGTACTCGTAGCTATAGCTGGTGCAGCCCTTGCTCAGGCGCTCGATGGAGCGTCCGCCCAGACCGGTAGAGTTTGCGATAAACTTCTGATTGGCGTCCCGGTATCTGTGGTACATGGTGGCGAAATGGTTCACCGCTGCCACGACGGGAGATTCAAAGCCGGCGTTCTTGCAGGGGTTCAAACCGGTGGTGGTGGCCGCCTTGTACCAGTGGGCGCTGCTGCCCACCATGTACACACCATCCAGCGCCGTATCGGTCAGTGCGATCTGGCTCTCGGTGCCGGAAGCCAGACTCTGGCCGTAGATGATGATCTGCGCATAGTCGCAGCCAGCCACGTCCGCATAGTTCACGCAGCCCATGCGGCTGGGTGCGTAGACAGGTGCTGCGGTCGTCGTACCCAGAGTGCCGGGGTCGCCCTTATCGCCCTTGGGCAACGTCAGATTCAGCACAGGGGTTTCAGCCGTTCCAGTAATGGTTGCTACTGCATCAGTGCCGGTCGTTACAGTACCGATAGTCAGGTTCGGAGTTACACCAGCATCGCCCTTTTCTCCCTTTACGCCCTGTGGACCCGGGTCACCCTTATCACCTTTAGGACCCTGCACACCAATAGCGGCAGCGGCAATACCGTCTTCCATATGATTCAAATGATCGGCTTTCAATACTTGACCTTTTACAAAATTCTGTTTCTCATAACTCATTTCATCGCCGCCTTAACCCAATACGAGTTCACCAAGAGTGCCGTAGGTCTCAACTGTAGTAGCTCTATCGTCAATAAGCTTCCAAGTTAGAGCGCCTTCAACACTCTTCATACGAGTATCCATAGCAGTGTTCAAACCATCCGCATAAGTCTTGGCATTAGACAGTGCGGTATCTGCCTTCTTAGTTGCATCAGCAGCAGCGGCAGAAATTGCTTCAGCCTTTGCAGTTGCCAGCTGAGTTGCGTCAACCTTGGCATTCCATGCGGTACGCTCTTTCGCAGTAATATGCACAACCTTGTCACCTGTGTGAGCGGTTGCAGCATCGTTAATTGCCTTGATTTTCTTATCGATCTCAGCTTTAGTGTAAGCATCCGGCACAGCCACGTACAAACCATCCTCTTCAATGACGATGGAGTTGTTAACCTTTGCAGATACACGAACATTTACACTGATCTTGTTATCAGAAGATACAGAAACCTCGGCAGTAGAAGTTGCAACACCAACATAAATGTCAATCAAGGAACCCACAGGGATCTTAATCACATCGCCACTAGTAATGGTCAGCTCGATATTCTTATTCTTTGCATTGTAAGTTCCGCTGGTAACAACCAGATCCTTACCAAGAGCAATAGTCAGAGTGTCGCCGCCAAACACGGGCAGCTTGATTGTGCGAGTGCTAGAATCATAGGTGGGCTCATGAACAACACCTGTCAGAGTAGTAGTAACAGGTTCTCCACCCTTTGCGACGCTCAGAGTGCCTGCATTATAGGTGACGTCAGTGACAAACTTGCCCTTGACACCTTCAACAGCTGCAATCTTTGCATTAACATAGTCTGCAACGGCCTTAGTAGTCGGCAGGTTATCATCACTTGCACCATTTGCAGGAATCTGAGTTACAGTCTGCTTATTCATCTGAATGAACTCAGTGCCATTCCAGATATGCATGGTGTAATCAGTCATACGGAAATAGATCACGCCCTGAATCTGTCCAGAAGAGGGAAGGGAGCTTACATTCTTTACGCTCTTAGTGTACTCGCTGGTGCCCTTAAAGAACTGCAGAGTATCAGTCAGGAAATACAGGGTATCATTATCCTTTACCTGCAGAGCGTCATAATTGGCTTTAGTGCCATACAAAAATTTAACAGATGCCATAATATAATCCTCCTTATAGCATTAAAATTCTTGCCACACGAAACCGGTTGTTTCAGCGGCAAATGGTTCAATAATAAATTTACCCGTTGAAGACTTTTGAACGATATAAGGAAGATATTTCCCATTGGCTCCAAGAATCTTCACGGTTTGACCGGCATATGTATCTGAATCTGCGTTTAGCGTTACAAGCGCTATGTTTTCAGTGTCAAATAATCTTTCTCTAGGACGAATGATTTGTTTTGTTTTATCGTCACGAATATAAATGAATTCAGATGTATCTTTTGTGATAACAAGGTCCTTGCCATCGATCACACCATTCTCTATTGCACTGTCTACATCAGTAGAGTTACCATAACCAAGTTTTGAGTGAGTTGCCATTCTATCACCTCCAAAATAAAAGGGTGATTAGAATTCAACCACCCGGATTGTTCCATCTTGTCCACCAGAAGAATCTCCCGAAGAATTACTAGACAACTTTACTGCATTACCAATCGGATTACCTTGAGAAAGAAGTTGTAAAACACTATTCTTATAACTGAGTCCATCTGCTTTGTTGTTAATAGCAGTATTCATTTGGTCATTTAGAGCCTTCGTCTGACTAATCATCATCAGAAGTCGTTGATCCAGGGAGCTAAGTGCCGAATCAGGAATCATATCAGACCAGTTATTGATAGACACAACATGAATCACACCCGGGCCAACCTTGCGGACGTATTGCGTAATTCTGCCTTCGGAGTCCATTTCTGTGTTTGCGAAGGTAAGCTGGATCTCAATATCGCCGACCTCACTTGTTAGCTCAGTATTGAAAGGAAGAACCCATTCTAGCTTGTTCTTGTACAGCTCGGCAGATTTTTGTAGAATCTCAGTTTTATAATTTTTACTTACAGGTAGAACATATTCTAGCATTACAGTGTAGTTGGACATATCGATTCCTTTATATGTCGTATCAGCCAGAAAATGAAGATTATCAACAAGCTTACTTCTCTGCATAATGCGTTCAACAACACTAGCGGTTAACGTGTTGTCCTCATTGATTAAAAAGGTATACATATTTACACCTCCTTCCCAACCACAATATACTTATACTCGTCTGACGAAATCTGATTTTCTTCAAGCTTCTTCTTTAAAAATAAATCATGAATCTTGTGATCGCGATAAAGTCGCCGCAAGCTTTCTACAAATGCACTGTACGTCTTTTCTTCGCTCATAGCAAACCTCCTTCAATCAGCGTCAGGGTGTAAGCATCAATAATAGCCTCGGGCGTTGTACCACCCAAGGCTTTGATTTGCTCGTATTCATATTTGTCGATTGGTTCTAGTGTGACCGTATCGTAGTCTGAAGAGGGAATATAATAATAGCCTTCAACATGCCAGATATATTTTCCATTACTACTGATAATGCCTTGAGCATCATCTTCGGTACAGTTCACCATGATTTTGTGCTTTGGCTGATATTTTACAAACTGAAGGCGGTCAAGAGCATCGATCACCCGACCGTTTTTAATTACTTTATAATACACTCTCAACACCCCCTTAGATACTGAACATGACCGCTACACCCAAAAATTCATTTGGATAATGGAATTGATACAAATCACCAGTCTCCTCCACATTGCAATAATAGCTGTTGTATGTAGGATTCGGACTACGCAGCCAGTATTTTGTGGGTTCACCGTTTGCATTGTGCTTGATTCGACTATCATTTCCAGTCATGTAACTAATAGTTTGACCTTCATACACGTATGGCTCATCTGTCATGGCCGAACTTACTTCAATCGCAGAAGGAATAAAGAAATAGCAGTCTGAAGTTGTAATCTCCTTACTCTTGCCACCAACAGAGCTTGGCACTTTGACCTTTTTGATTAACTGTTTCCAGCCGATCGGCAAGGCATCAACTAAACGAGAATTTAAATATTCACGCAAAGAAGTATTGCCCCAACCACCTGTGTTATTAGAAGAAGAACTTAACATCATACTCTGGCCCAAAGTGTCTTTTTGCAGGAACGTCATAGAACAGCGCTTATTTGAGCTATCACTCAGGTAATAGTTCTTAAAACTTGCGACCTCAACAATCAGATCATCGTGTGTCCATGCAGCCAGTTCACGACATGCGGCGTCGCCGAGATCTGCATACCAAAGTTTAGACCAGTAAACAGTGCCTTTTGCATGACGTTCGTAAGCGCCATCATCTGCCTTTGCACAGCCAAATACCAGTGTAGCATTCGTCTTTGTTGTGCGGGTGCGATCAATCTTTGCGTAAATCACTTCCGAGCCATAGATATTAGAAGAATAGATGTATAAGCCGTTATCTCCTTTAATATGCCTGATAACAGTCATGTCGCGAGACCCAGCGGCCACACCATTTGCAGAGTCAATACCCCAAGTCATCTTCACGCCGGTAGAATTCCACAGGCGAATACCATTCATGCCATTCTGCTCAAAGCACTGCATCAAAACAGTGTTATTTGCATTTGTGGTATCCATCTTGTAGTCAATAGCCAACACAAAATCTCTGTCCTCTTCAAACAGCTTGAGTTCGGTATCAATATAGTTCTTACCATCAAACACCTGCGGTTTACTAATAAGAACCTTTTCAGTGATGTCCTCATATGAGAAATCGTTGCCAAGCTTGATGGAAACTTCATCCTTTGACGTGGCAACATTCTGCTCAACTCCAACCTTGTTCATCGCATAAATCTCAACAGGGCGAAGCTGGCCAATCTCCTTACCATCAAAATAAGTAGAAGAATACTCACAGCTATCATAAACAGCATTGATATCCTTATCGCCGGTGACGTAACCGCCCTTATCCCAGCCACTGAACAGGTAATACTTAAAAGCAGTTTCTTCAGAGGTATAAGTAGGAGTATCGCCATCATACAGAACCATAGAGCCATACGGGGCAACAGTTTCCTTCAACACAGCGCCACGATTCATATAACGAACAGTGTACTTGCGCACAGATTCGGTATAAGTTGCAGTGACAGTCTGATTGCTAAAAACAGTCGTAAACTCGGTGTCCCAGCCACTGAAAGTAAAGTCCGTAGAAATCGTACTTTCGGCAGTAGGTGTCGGAATCGGGTTCTCTTTACGTGTAACAGGATCAACGGCCTTATCACCCTTATCAATGTACTGTTCATCAAGTACCGTACCGTCTTTATTTACGAACGTCCACTTAAACTGCTGAACCAGAGTGTTATAAGTGATATTCATATCAGGCCACTGTGCCGTAAACTCTGCCAGCTGACGCTCACGCATAATGGGTACATGGACGCTGCCCTCGATAACAGAATGGTCAGTGTTATAACCATTTTCATCCAAGCCAGTCATCTTCAACAGACGATCCAGCAGGGAAGTATCATCCAACTGCCAATCAACACCGGTTAAACGCACACGACTCAAATTCGTGCACTTTGTCAGCATTCCAATCAAGTCGATAGTTGGGCACTTTTCGACAGTCAGAGTGGTGATATTCTTATAATCTGTAATCTTCAGGTCGGTCAGATAATTCAGGTTCTTAGCACTCAGACTTGCGATCGCAGGCAATTCAGCTTTTCGAATCTTGCCGCCCTTAGCAAACGCGACACCGGTAATACCAGAGCCGCCAGCATAGAACTCTTCCAGATTTGTACAGCCGGTCAGACTGATGGACTTCTTCAGGTTCGGCACGTTCTGCAGGTTCAAATGCTCAAGCAGTGTGTTGTTGCCAACCGCAAAATCAGTCATGTTTGTATTCTTGTAACCCTCGACGGCAGAACCAATCTTCAGGTCAGTCAACTTTACACCGTGGCTGAAATCAACATAGCCGGGGTAGAAACCAGAAATATCGCCAATGCTCTGGATGATAGAAGCGTTGTAAACATAAACTTCGGTATCATTCATAGCCGCAATCGGACACTGAATCTCGTAAGTTTGACCGCGCTTGCCACGCACCTTCACAGGGTTAGAACCATACCGCACAGAGACATAAGTGTCGGCATAGGGGACAATATGGAAAGTGCCATCGGGTTTCACACCTGTCCAGTTGGTAGGAGTATAACCACGAATGGTCATATCGTCAGAGGTACAAGTAGCACCCGTATACTTAGATGCCATGTATTTTTCCTGATAACGCTGGAATTGACGTCTCTGGTGGCGTTTATTGCCGTGCATCATAGGCAGATAGCTAGTTGTGCCATTGTCCTCATAAGTACGGAAATATTTACGCCGCATATCCATGATCCACAGCTTTTCAGGCTTTACGTCCTGATAATCCTCGAACTTTTTCAAAATGCGAGTAGCACTCCATGCCAAAGCACTCTCACGGTTCAAGAACATCTTTGCGAGGTCGTCTGCAAACAGGTCACGGATCTTACACCACAGCTTAGAATCATGTGCGTTAAACACGCTCTTTGTGCCGATGGTGTCCATATCCTCATAGCCGTAACTCAGGGTTAGACCACCCTCGTTATCGTTGCCCATTGCAGTATCGTTATCATAGTCAAAACAGAAATCCCAGTGCACAAGGTCAGTCGTGTGCGGGAATACGTTCTTAGCACGGTTATCGACCATGGTATGACGCTCGGTAAACAGATAGTGGAACAGGGTAGAATCCTTGACAAAGTAATTCTCGAAATTCTTCTTGAATTCTGCATCGTCTGCATTCACAACCCAGTTCTGTACGCGAATCCACGCATTTTTAGCGTCTTGGATCTCTTGTTCGCTACAATTCTTGTTGATGTAACGGAATTCAAAGCTGTGGTCACCATCCCAAGTTTCCTCAGAGAAGTCGCCGCTCAGGAAACGGGTCTGTGCATCGGTGTTATTATCAATCTCAATGATAACTTCCTTGTGATTGTTTGGGTCCATACCCATTGTGTCACTATTCTTCTTTGAGTTGCCAAAATCGCCGCAAGCATAGAAATGCCACTGACCATCCTTGAAGACAGTTGCGTTTGTGGTGTCGGTCTCCTGAATAAAAACGACACAGGGGTAGAATGCCATGGTGTCGCGTACCTTCGGGTTGTCCTTGCGAGCTTGACGAATGTACGGATTGAACTCGTTGAATTCATCTGCCAGCAGAGCGTTATTTGCATTCTCAGAAGAAGCAACATTGACTTTGATGTTAAAATACTTCTCACCAACGCTGTTTTCTGTAAATGCATACTTGCTACCAGTGCTCTCATCACCAAAGGTGAAACCACCAGAGCAGTTGATATCAATATTACGACCAGATTCACCGTATGCATTAGAACTAGTGCCCTGTCCCTTGTGTGAACCAGTGGCGATCCAGTTGTCTTCCACAGCGCGACCATTCTTATAAATGTGCTGAATAGTCGTGTTCGGAACTTCGTTCTTTTTGCCAGTCGTAAAGGTCGGAGCAGAGATCTTGATAATGCGCAGGTCTGGGCACTTCTCAGCCAGTAGGTCAGGATTCAGTTCGCCGCTCACATCCGTAATATCATTGCGGGTGTAGCGCTCAATCATTTCTTCTGCATTCTTTGCGTCTGCAATAAAGTTGTCGAGGATCTCGTCGTCCGTCAGGTTCATCATGTAGGACTTCATGCGGTAAACCAGCACGTCACAATCAGGAGAACCAATCGTAATGCCTACCGGAGAAGCCTGTGTAAAGTTGTCGCTTGCATCATACAGTTCAACACGACAGGGAATACCATCCAGCCACAGAACCATTTCCTTATACTGGCTGTCTGGCAGAATGTTGAATTCAAACTCCATGAAGTCATCTTCACAAGTCGGTAGATCGATGCTATTCTGCTCACTGGTCAGTGTGACCTTCTGCGCCTGAATATTCAAACCGATACCACCGTTCAAGCAGGTCAGCGCCGTAGCATCGTAGTTCTTGACATTCGTAGTCTTAAACACAAGCTTAAAGTTCTTGCCCAACTTCTTTGCGTCATCACCAAACAGCTTGTAGCTGATATTTGCAGTTGTACCGGCTTTCACGCAGAAGTAGGTATCGCCATCTTCATCCAACTGATAACCACCGTTAGACCAGTCAAAATTATCGCTTACGGTCAGACTTGTATTGCCATCAGACCACAAACGGGTCTCGTCAGCGTTAGTCTTGCCAGCAGGGTTAAAATCAAAAGCCAGATTTGTCTTAACGGGCTCAATCGTAATACCAAGCTCTTTAATCTCTACACTAATCTCCTTGCTCACGGAGCCACATACAATTTTCAACGTATGAGTGCCAATATCAGCGGACTTCCAAGTCCATGTCTGCATGGTACGTCCAACAGTCAGAGTAGCAGTCTTAGCGCCATCAACCTCTAGTGTTACAGTGGTCGTAGAGCTGGAAGGGTCATAAACGGTATAGTTGATTGCAACATTGCTGTACTGTTTTGCACTTGCTGTTTTTGTAGCGCAACTAATGATAGGAGTCGTATTATCTTCAGTTGCCCACATAATATCCTTTACAATCTTATTACTGGTGACCTGTTTTCCATTGATTTCTGCCGTCATGGAAACTTCCACCAGATGTGCACCATGAGATTGTGCAGGAATGGCATAAGTCAATCGTCTGCCTGTCACGCTGCTTGTAGTGGAACCAAGGGCCTTTCCATCAATCGTAAAGTTGATAGTCTTTGCAATATTGCCATACGGAGTGTAGCGGAAGGTCACCTCACCACTATAAACCAACGTATCATCAAAAGAGCTCTCCATGTAGAACTTAACGACATTAACTGTCCATGTTTTCGTACCAACACTGCCAACGCTATCAGTTACTTGCAGTTTGACGGTATTATCGCCGCTGTGCAAATACTGAGTCACATCAAAGCTGTTTTTACCCTGAATAATGGTCTGCGTACCAACCTTTGTATTGCCAACATACCAGATACCAGTTGCAGATCCGGTATCATCGCCAGAATTATCCACAAAAGAGAACTTGAAATTGATAACAGCAGAGTCGCCAGCAATCACAGTTAACGCAGAGCCATCCAGACGCTCGATTTTGATAACACTTGTACTGCCGCCAGTGCCACCACCGCCGCCACCTTGGATGACAACCTGTGTTTTCACAGTGCCATTTTCCAACAGGCTCAGTTTTGAATCCTCGTAAGTAATATCATACTCACGTCCAGAATTCGGGTCTGGCTTCACGTTTTTCAACTGCTCTTGAATATTAGAAATATCGCCATTGATAGTGTCAATGCTATTCTGCAAACCGGAAGCAGTGTTTTTTACCACGGTCAAATCATTTGCCACGGTCTCAACGCTGGTCTTTTCAGCCTTTGCTTCTAACAGCTTGTTTGTTGCCTGTTTGTTGTAATAATCACTTTGCAAGGTCTCAGGCAAGTTGCCAACGCTATCCTGCAGATTCTTTACGGCAGCATCGTTGCTGGTTTTATACTCGGTCAGTTCGGTCTTAACAGGCGCAATCTTTTCGTTGATTTTTGCTTCAACGGTTTTATTAAAAGCGGTTACCCAATCAGCACTCGGGTCGGTGCTTAGGGTGATGGTTTTAATAACCTTTTCGCCATTCAAGAACTTAATTGTCTGCGTTTCAGCGTCATACTGCACATCAAACTTTGCCAGACCATCAACCTTAGCAATCTCCCCACGGAGCAGGGTATTAAACCCATCGACCTCTTCCTTAGTGTAGTAATTTGCCAGTGTATCAGACAAACCATTTACAACAGCCTGTGCTTCTTGTGCACTCCGAGCGGCATTTGCAGCTGCAGTCTGTGCTTCACCAACCTTCTGGCTCATGGTAGACAAGAACTGCGTATACCAATCATCGCCAGTCGGGTCATTCATTGCAGTACCAGTTAGTGACTTCAGGACGTTCAACTTCTCATTCGGCTTTGTACGCCACAGATAATTCTTCGATTCACCACTGCTCGGCACAGTAATTGCGCCAGTTGCCATAATCTCGAACTTCAGCACACCATCTTTTACGGTAGCATAGTCGCTGATCATCCAGTAGAATCGGATCTTTTCAGTGCTATAACTCACGTTGATAGGTGCAGCATAGTTTTCTGCATTGTTTGCGTTAACATAGTGGATCTGAATCGTCATGGTCATCAGGTCAACACCATCGTAATAACGCGGCATCTCAAACGGAATGACCTGACTATTGTTTTCCTGTGTGATATTTACCTGAGTCGGACTCAGTGTGATTTCCTTGTTGGCATTGACCGTAGAGAAATCATTGTCCGAGAAGGTATCAAACCACGTATAATTGCCACTTCTGGTAAAATTCTGGTCTTCCACAGAGAAGGTTGCTACATCCTCATCACAATCAACCACTGGACGAGCATCTTCTATGGAAGCCTCCATCGTCATTGCGGGGCTTGCAGCGACCATACGTTTGGATTCTTCAAATGATAATGCCATCTACTCACTCCTCTCATTAAGTATCTTTCTTATTATCGATATATTTTTCTTTGAGAACATTCTCATAAGTGATATAGGGATAATACGGGTAATAGCGGCTCAATGTAACATTCATTGTGCCTTCTCCAATGTTTTTATCTATCTTTTTAATAATCCACTCAACTGCAATATCAGACTTCAGGTATTTTGCTGCATACTTTACCTTTTCATTTACGTCAAGCCACGGAATCATGTGCATACTCAATGTGATGGAATCCGTCAGTCGGCAATTTTTCCATAGCGTGTATTTACATACCGTCATGGCAGATTCGTCCGATGTATATCCGTCAAACTCACTGCCCGAGCACACAAGGTTTCTTCGCCCGATTTTATCAATCGTCAGCCGGCTGTTGTACAAGTCATCAATGCGGTTTGGGTCATTTACAACAACGTACTCAAGATTGTCACATGCCTCCGCAATCTTGTCTGCCTCAATCTGTTTTGCAGTCGGCATTACGTCCACAAACTTTGTCATGGCATGAGATTGAGATTGCCCAATAAAATAGACCCGACTCTCAATAAGAAGAGCTGGGTCTGATATTTCTGTTTCGGTATCTGTTGACGGATCATACTTTACATATTTGGTTTCATAGGTTTTTGTTTTTTCGTTATAGATCTGTTTCGGGTAATAGCGCACCTGTGGGTCACGCTGCTGCTTCTCATATTTTCCTGTAAGTGTGTTGAATTTATATGTGAATGCGCCGTCAGTTGCCTGATTTAACCAGTGCTCGCCGTATTTGATAACGTAATACCGTCCCTTTTTAAGTATAGAAGTATCTTCTGGTTCGTCCTCACCATCTTCGTTTGTAACGGTCTTAAACAGCATCATAGGGCCATAAACTGCGCGGCGCTCTTCCTTATATTCACCATTGTCGGGACTTGTTTTGTCGGAGTTTGTATTATCGGAGTTTGTTTTGATTGTCGTAATGATGTTTTCAATACAAAAGCGTGCATCTATTGCAATATCTTCTGGACATATAAAGGAAAATTTTGTACCGTCACTGATGGACGCCTGCTTCAACTTTAACCACAAAATAGACGCGCCCGTATCATCGGGGTTCATATTGTGACTCACATTCAACTCGTTGTTTTTGATAAGCGTGATAACATCGTCCCATTCTTTTGTGCCTTTTTTACAATATACAACCTCGCCAGTACCTTCTGGATCATTCTTTTCAAGCTTGTCTTTGCAGAAGTAGTCGCTTGAGTTTGATGCGCCCCACAATTCGATACAATTATGTATCTGGCTATAATCAACATTTGCATCTTCACTGATAACCATGCTTTTAAAGATATCTTCGTCCAATACAACGGGGTCATCATAACCGGACGGGATTTCCTTGCACACAAAAGTATCGTCATCAAAATACATCTCGAAAGGAAAATAGAGGTCTCTCAACTCCGTCAAAATGTTCCAGATGGTCGTACCGGTGTTGTATTCTAGGTCGTGCGGAATACGTCGTACCCAATAATCCACCATGCTTTTTGTAAGCCCTGAAAGCTCAAACGTCTCTTTGATGGAGTCACGAATATAGTGTGGCTTCTTTTTATCGTCTTTGTAATATTTAACTCCGTTCTCAACGACAAGCTTGCGGTCATACATCGGAATGCGTGTGGCATATCCAGTTAATGTTCCGCCAAGTGTACCATCTAGTAAACAAGTCAAATCAAGGCAAGAAAGACTCAATTTATTCGTTGTTGCATTATAGCTATACCCGTTTTGCTGTATTGCATAGACACCCGCGCCATACCAGTGCACGCCATCAGAGTCCACAAAATTCGTTCCGGCGCGAGACTCAGACTGTCCAGATAGTAAATCATAATAAAAATTATGTATCTGATCTAGGCCGTCTTTCAGCTCCCACAAGGTACCTTGAATGTCATGCATAGAATAACCAAGATATTTACTTGTACCATGGAAATATTTTTCTAATTCCTCTTCAGTGCAACCAGAAATAGCAGCAACGTCAGCGGCGGTTAATGTACTACCATTGTGAATACCACCTTCCACAGCAGCAATCATATTTTTCACACGAATCTTGTTTCCGTATACGGTACAGTCAATACCAATGGCGTCCAATGCCAGTATCTTACCCTGTAGCGTTGTGGCATCTTTCCGAATGGAATTACATGCTGCATCAAAAATCGATTTAAGATATGAATTAATATCTTTTTTCAATAACGGAATAATCGTATTGTACGCATTGACAAGCATTGGCGTATACGCGATTTGATACTCCTTTTTATTAAACTCGTACCCAGCAATAGCACCAAGAACTGTGGAGTACGTGCCTCCTTCGCCATTTTCATTTAGAAATTCTGCATATTTTGTTTTGTTTTCATCTGTCCACATAATACGCGGGCGGTTTATATTATCAATATTGCCATACTGTTCGTAACCGCCAACCTTATATCTCCATTTTGCCTGTCTCAGTTCGGTGTCTTTTTCTTTGTATATTGCACTATTTATGGTTTTTGCGTCAATCTCTTCTTCTGACATCCTTGCTGCATCTGTGTCAATAAGCGGCACACTCGTCGGAGCCTTCATGCCAATGCGCAGACGCAGCATCTTGCTCGTCCATTCCTCTGTAGAAAACTGAGAGATAGAAAAGCCCTTTTTGGGGAAGATATCAAGATTAAATGTACGCCGCGTATCTGAATCTGCATCAATAGAATTAGACCCGTTTAGTGCCAATCCTTCTATCATGTCGATGATTTGATAATCTCTATTTAACAATTCTATGCGACAATATAATCGCTTTGACCGGCTTTTCAGTAAGGCCAGATCTTCTTCTGTTGGTAAGTAAGTCATGGCCCACCCCCTTAAATTAAATCAGCGTTTTTCATGTCGCTGCTACTATTCAAATCGCCAGTTTCTATAAAATCAAACGAAATCTCCACCTTGTCCGGGTGCTCGTCGTCTGAATAAGAAACATTCCCATTTACGTTCATTAGCCATGCGCGTCCATCGTACATCTTTAGTATTTTGGGTTTTTTATTTGTCAACCAGTTGATAAAGGTTTCTCTATAGTCTATAGAACCGTCAAAATCAAACATATCTGTTGACTGGTCCCATTTGATGACAACGCCAGAAAAGTTTCCATTGTAATAATTTGCCTCGCTACCATAGAACACAATGGGATATTTACTGCCAAGCGTTGTTTCAACTGAAGCCTCTTGATTGCGCATCACGCCGGTTACTTTTGGTTCGAGACCAACATAATACGAAGTATCTTTATCCATTAGCCACGCTCCGTCAAATTCGCTGACAACATTGGTAGACGCAGACTCCTGTTCAACACCATCTGTAACAGGAACGGCCATATATTTGTACATGGTTTTTCTGCCGCGAGCATATTTATCATAACAAACAAACGAGATAGAGCCGATATTTTTGATATTCCGCTCATAAATCGTTGTCCACTCGTACTTGCCAACCTCTCTGCGCTTGATCCGAATTAAATCAAAGTTATCTGCCGCTTCCGTGGTCATAGCAACAGAAAGCTTGATTCGTCCCTCTCTCTTTTGGTTCTCTGCTAAGATTTCAAGGTTCTGTAGTTGCCCGCTGTATGCGATATTAAACGCACAAAAGTCGGTGTCCAACAGATAGCCATTTACAGTCTCTCCGGTTGCCCGCACATAATAAAGTTTGTGGTTATCGAGACTTTCTACATTAAAACTGTGTGTGATAGAACCGTAGTGCGTTTCTTCATAAAGCAGATTCTTATCGCTATCATAAAGCTGATATTTGTACAGACTTAGCGTTTCTCCTTGATCTTCGATATTTTTATACTGTGCATCAAAAGAAAAAGCAGGGAATGGAATCGTTGCCACAGTGTTGGATGCAACATCGGTAAACTTCAGTACAGGCTTTTCGTGGCAATAAAAAAGAACGGCATCGCTCAGATCACTTTGCTTGCCGCTCTGGTTCTTTACTGCAATTTTGAGATAGTAGGGAAGTAGTCTATTATGTACAAGACCCGCTGGTAACGTAAATGTTCGTATCGAAGATGCTCCGCTTGTATTTACAGTTTTATCAATAATGATGTTACCGGAAGCATTATCATAGATCACATACTCTACTTCGTTTACTGTGTCGTCGTAACAAGTGTACCGCACAGTATTTTTCTGAGCCGCATCTATCACGGAAAATTTTGAAATTATCGGTTTCGCCAATTTAGCACCTCCTTTACTGGGTTCTGCTTTTGATAGCTCATTGATAAGTTATTTCCTCTTCATTTTCGTTGGTTTGTGTAGAAGCCGTTTCTGTTTCGGCACCAACAGGCTCATCGACTGTTGATACGGGACTGTATATCAAGTTGCTTCCATCCCACAAATAATCTGTATAAAACCCTTCTGTCATTCCTGACAGGTCATCAAACAAAACCTCATCGGGCGGCAACGGGTTTGGAATAACGCTTTCGTGGCACCAGCCGCCTGCATATAGCCGCCCATCAGAGCAGACCCTGCACTTGAACTTGAAATGTTCCATGATATCTACCTCACATAAAACCGTATAGTTCCAACGGGCGGCAAACCTCATCGTTTTGGTTTACACCATCGCCACCGGGATTTTGCAGGTTGAACGACCATAATCCGAGAACAGTTGTACCAGAGTATGACGATGTTCTTTCGTTTCCGCTGCCAAACGTTATTCCCGTGTCGCTTACTGTGACGGTTCTCCAATGAATAGTATTCCACGGATAAGCATAGGAGTACGTTTGCCCGTTAACAGGAAGAATAACGGTAAGTCTACCAGCACTGCCGCCATCTGCAAGCCATGTTCCTTTTTTATGCGTGTCATAGACCAGCATTACAGACGAGTAGGACGAAAGGTCGATTTTTGTTGTTTGTGCAGTAAATTCTCCTATTCGGTTGCCATGAGAATCATTTTCATAAGGCCATTCAAAAATTTTACCGTTTCGGATGCCATGAAAAGATATGCCACTGCTGTATATAGAAACACTTCCATAGTCATTCGCTATGTCTATACCATTATCGTTTATAATAACTTTATTGTTTCCGCGAATGACTTGTACGTTTTGACCGGTGATTTGAACTTTGCCTGGCCAACCGCTTCTTGTAATGACCAAACCGTTATCAGCGGTAAACGTCATCATGCTGTAAAGTTCATTCTTTGCGTTTTGCTCTGCGGAAGCGGCATAACTAGCTGCTTCGGCCTTCGTAGCCCTAAAAGTAATAGCATCAGAGTTCTGGCTAATTTTGGTTTCAGCACTACTTACGCGCTCTCCAAGAGAGGATACAGTAGATGTAATATTTTCGCTTGTTATCTTTAACTGTGCATCTGTGTATGCCTTTGCAGCTGAAACTTCTTCTTTTGTTGCACGAAGAGTGATAGCGTCAGCGTTCTGAGAAATCTTTGTTTCCGCCGCACCAATGCGCGTCTTCAGCCCATCAAGGTCTTTCGTATAGGTTGTCTTTGTTACACGTGATTCGATCTGCTGTTTCGTTACTTTCAAATCGGAATCATACTCAGTCTTAAATCCAGCGAGATCTGTATTTGCCTTATTTGCACTGTCCAGAGCTTCATTTGCTTTTGTATCATCCGTATATTTTGATGCTGGAATCCAGTCCGTCTGATGATATGAGTCTGTAATTGTACGCGCAACATTGCAAATCAAAAGGTCTCCGGTGCCGCCTTGTGCCCACATATCGCCTCTATCATAAGGAGTAGAAGGAGTATCATAGAATATGCGTCGTTTTCCATCTGCTGTATCCTGTGCTTTACTTGCATTTTTTAAAGCTTCTTGAATGCCGCTATCTGTAATTTTGTTCCACGAGTACACGCCATCGTTGACCACCCATTCGTAAGAGTATCCATTTGTTGTATCATAATATAAATCGCCAATATGAACACGCTTTGCATCTTCTGTTGTCCAATCCTTTGCGGGTGCGTTTTCCAATGTCGGTGCACCGTCATAAAACCAACTCATAAACGATTTATCAACTTGGCTTTTAATTTGATTTATGCGGTTTACTGTGTCCGCGAAATCTTTATCAATAAAAGAGGACAGCTTGTCTCCGACTACTTTGACCTTGTTGTCCACTGTTTTCATTGTACCAATATTGTCGGGTGAACATACCAGTCGCTTCATGTCGCCCTGTAGCGCAGTCACAACCACACTCTGTCCAACAGTAAAAACTTGGTCAGAGGTAATATTGTACTGGCTTCCAAACACTGAGATCGTGTATGTATTCCCATTCACCGCAGTTACAACACCAGTCTGCGATTTATCAAAATTTGCAGTGTCAAGTTTTTTGTCGATCGTATCTACGATAACTTTGCTCAATACATCAATTGCGTCTTGACTTTTTTGTGACATCTCGTCCCTCCCTTTATAATATGTATACTCGGTCTCAACCTACCCAACCCACCCTGAGCTAAGTATACTTCGTATTTATTTTTGCTTAATGCATTGCTTATCGTCTATTCAGTTCCTGTACAACCTTGTTCGGCAGACGATTTACCAACTCACGAGCCAGTGCATCGCTATCACCAACGGGATTGTTCACATTCACATCACCAATAGACAGGGAAATACCACCAGCGTCGCGGCTTTGCACCATAGAAGCAGAACTATGTTTTGCCAATTGATCGCTGAACCACTTGTCTGGATTGCCGCCCATCTCAAACAGGCGAGAGGTAATATCAGCAGGGACAACACCATCGCCAGTCTCAAGATATGTATAACGTCCAGAAGCTGGCTTACGAACAATAAGTTCTGAACCTCTTTCGTCAACGTTTGCAAAATGATTCGTTTTAGAAGATTTAAGACCATTCGCATGACGACCTAAAAAGAAACCAGCAAAACCTCCTAAAAGAGTACCAACCAATGCTCCTACAGGTCCACCTATTGCCATACCAGCAGCTGCGCCCAGACCAGCACCAGTAAGAGTTGTAGCAGCCGTTTTGACTGTTTTATCTTTATTGGCAGTAGTTTGGTTTTCATTGCTGGTTACGTCATTCTTTTTGTCAGTTACATCATTCTTTTTGTCAGTTGCGTCGGTTGTGTCTGTGACTTTGTTCTCTTCTTTAGATACAACCTGTGTAGCGTTAATCGTAAGATTCGTTACACTCTGTTGTTTTTTTGTATTTTCAGCTGTTTCAGAGCTACTATCTGCCGTATCCTTAGTGTTCTCAGCAGTCTTTTTACTCTTGCCGGAGATATCCTTGCACAGGTTTACAATCGCACCAATAGGACTTATGTCCCAGAAGAACGAAGCAACGGACTTTATTGCCTTCTTACCAAAGCCATCTTCTTTATTGGACCAGATTTTCTTCTGATTCTTCATGGCCTTTGTGCCGCCATAAATACCAAGCCCGGCAGCGGCAGCAAGACCGCCAACAACAGGAATCGCGGAAGCGCCAGCAGTACCTATAGCGCTAACAGCGCCTTTGATAAGTCCGCCAGCACCAGTGACTAGTTTTCCTGCGCCTTTAATAAGGGTGGAGCCAATCTTGCTCTTACTAACAGCATTACCAATAGCTTTAAAGCCATTCACAACCGTAGAAACAATGCCGCCACCTTCGCCGGAACCGCTAAATAGGCTCTGAGCGCCAGCTTTAATTTTTTTCCAGATACCGCTAAATGTTTCAACAAGTCCGTTCCCAGAAGTCTGAACTTTACTCCTTAAGACGTTGAAGAAATTCTCAACTACATTAGCGGACTCACCAGTTGCTTCTTCGCCACCCTTATTGAAGAATCCTTTTATCGTATCCCACAGACCTTTTGTGCCAAGATCTTTGTACTCACCAGTTTTAAGCATGGAATACAGGTTATTTACCTTCGTGAGCGTATTGATAAGCGATTCGAGATTCGTAATCAGATTCTGGATGCCAGTAATTGCGCTTCCGGTATTCAGGCTTGCAATGATCTTATTGTGATAGCCGTCCAGCGAGCCTTCCATCTGCGTGAGAGTCATCTTTTGAATCTGCGCAGTGTACTCAAGTTCCTTCTGGTAATCCTTCCAGCTCTTGCCGATATCGTCCATGACCTCAGACAACTTGTCCTTGAACTCATTGTACTTCTTGATCTGGTCATCGATAGCCTTTTCGGCATCCTTCTTATTCCACTCGCGCTGCTTGTCAGCAAGGTCTTCGCGTGCAGTACGCACATCTTCGGCGTTTGCCTGCCACTCGTAACCGTTCTCAGTGTACACACGGGTCGTGCGCTGTTGCTGGGCGCGGGCGAGAGCATCTTGTGCCTTGGAAAGTTCAATAGCACGTTCGGTGGCCTCGTTGTTTTCTTCCAGAGCTTCCTTCTGCTTGTTCAACGCCTCAATCCGCTTGTCGATGACTTTACCCATAGCATCGCCCCAAATTTTGAGGTCGTTGTTGGATTTATCATTTGCGGACGAGAGGAGAGAGAGGAAAGAAGAAAGGATGTCTTTTGCGTCGGATAGAGCAGATTTGAAACTTTCGACCGCATTTTTCGCGTCCTCCCAGTGAGCAATCAGCTTCGCCATCACTTGGGCATCGGTTTCTTGAACATCTTGATATTTCTGATTATAAACAGCAGTCAGTTCATCTAAAGCTGCTTTCTTGGCAGCTTCTTTATTCTCATCAGATGCGTCAGAAGAATCAATACGACCAACTGCACGGTCATATTTTTCTTTTGCAACATTATATTCTAAAGTCGCCTTAACCAATACGTCGTACTCTTCTTCGGTAGGAGCACGTACAGCATCGTACATCTTCTTGAGATAATCACCGTATACAGTTCCATCAAATTCCTTCTTTAGTGGTTCAAGCTGCTTCACATACATATCACGCAAACCAGTTGCGTTGATTTTATATGTTCCATCATCTTGTATGAACTGATCGAGGAAAGACTGGTCAATTTGACCGAGCTCTTGAAGAGTATCTTGACTTTTAAGACTGCCGGTTTCCTGAATCTCTTCCAAAGCGCTACGGAAAGCACTAAATGTACTCTGGAATTTATCAATTTTAGTGTTTGCATCTTCGATGTCCGTGCCAAAACCGTTCCAGAAATCAGTCATGGAGATATCGCCTTTATTCAGTTGTTCAAGGCGATTTGACCACAGCTTAGCCAGACCGGTTTGCCCACTATCATTGGCAGCATTGATAATTTTTCCAATAAGAACTTCAGCGGCCTTCTTGATCTTGTCATCATCGACATTGAGATTTCCGTTCTCATCAAGGAAAATGCCATCGAGTTCTGGGTGCTTAGTAACTAGTTCAGTGACTTTTTTTAGTGCATTGTAATCCGCAATCTGTTCTCCATTTGCATTATCAATCTTAGACAGATCATGAAGGATCTCCATACCAGACTGGAATTCGTCTGTTTTACCAGTTGCTTCATCCAGTGCGGTATTTACACCTTCAATTGCATCCTTCAGTTGATTGAGCGAAATAGTTCCATTCTTAGCGTGAGTATCAAGATATTCAAGGACTTGATTGTACTGTCCGATCTTACCCGTGCCATCATTTGTAGCGGCAGCCTGTTTTAGTTCTGCCTGAATCAAATCTCGACATGCAGTGGCATCTACAACCAATTCATTTCCTTGCTTTTTTAAACAAGAAGTGTATTTGGAGTCAAGCCCCATGAGGGATTTCATCGTGTTAAGACTTATGCTACCCCACTTGTTGTACTCCTCCATAGCAGAAGACAGAGTAGACCATGCGTCAAGAAGCGATTTTGAAGAGTCAGCTGCCTTGTTCGAAGAATCAGCGGCCTTTTTCGAAGAATTGCTAAACCCATCGAGCTGATTGCGTAAACCGGCAGCACCATTCATTGCGGCAGACATATTATTTCCAATAAGCGTTAATCTGGTGTTCAATGCGTTCATAACACCGTCAATTTTAGCTTGAACAGCGTCAGCGTCTTCTCCATTGGCTGCTCCCTGTGCAGCGGCTAATGCGGCAGCAAGTTCGCCTGTTCCGACAGTAGCATCTTTCAAAGCGGGGCATAAAGCAGTAAGCTTATTCTTTTCATCTTCAGTTGCTTCAGTAAATGTCTCGGCTTTTTCTGCAGCGTCTCCCTTTGCAATCGCATTTAGTTCTGATATCGCCTGAGAAATAGCTTCCATTTGAGCTTCTGCGTATTGAGTTGCCAACAAATCTGCATACGCACTTTGATTGACTTGGAGCTTTCCATTAACAAGTTCAAGAGCATTAAGATACTGATCATCCATTTGCAAAAGAGCTTGCAACGAGTCAACGCTCATGTACCCATACTGGTTGTATTCTTCAACAGCGCTAGAACAGGCTTTGTATGCTGATTGAATATTGTCAATGACGCCCATTGTTTTTTCGAGTTTATCGGCGTAATCGTCAGCAGCTGCAGAGTTACTAATTTGCACAAGACCGAAACTTTCAAACACACCAATTAGAGACTCAAATGATATTTTATTCTCGTCTGCAGTTTTATGGAGTTTTTCAAGCGCAGCTGTTTCGGTCTCGGTTTGATGAGAAGAGTCTTTATCAATGTTGATTATTGCCTCGCCACTCATTCCATCAAATGCGTCAAGCCCATTGAATGTTTTCCAATCGCTTTGCTGAGAATCACCATTGTCGATATCATTCTTGATTTGTTTTATTTTTTCTGAGAATATATCAAGATTGGTAGTATCAATGCCTGTATTATCTTGTGCATTCGCCAGAGCTTTAGTGGCTTCTGTCATTGCGTTCGTGCCAGCAACATACTCATCCTTGTACTGGGCGAAACTATTAGCATCAGTCTCGTAGCTGTTCATGTTTTCAGACACGGCAGAGGAGAGTTCTTCAACCTTCTCGGTTTCGGATGTAATTGCAGCTTCGTTGTCTTTGTACTCCTGAGTGTCTTCTTTGCCAGCAGTAGCCAGTTCGCGTCGTTTATCAATTAGGTCGTTGAGTGCAGCAGCGTGCTCTTCAAGAGATTCAGTCTTAGAGACTTTCTCTGCAACTTGATGAGTGCCAGCATTTGCACCACCCTCGGCGTAAGAAACATTCACCGTGCGTGTTTTCACAATACTGTCTTCAGTTTTATCATTTACAACAGCACTTGTGTCGGCATTTGCTTTATCGTTCGCGTCCTTCTCTAACTGCTTCTTGAGTTCGAGCTGAGCCTGCAGCATATCGTTGACGGCTTGTAACCGCTCGCGTTCGGCAGGATCAACAATGTCTTCAATCTTTTTAACACCTGCGTCCTTTAGAGATTTGTTCAGCTCGTCGATTTTAGACTGAATCTCTTCAACATCCTTAGTAGCTTGTTCAGCTGCATCATGAGAGCCATTCATTGCATCAACAAGTTCTTCAGAATGAGTTTTCAGATTCATGATATAGTCAACAAGCTTGGTTGCGATAAAGGCTACGGCTGCTACGCCAAGAGAGATGAGAAGTTGTTTGCCGATTTGCATTGCGTAGTTCCAAGCCATTTGACCTGCTGTGGCGATACCGGTAGTAACAATATCTGATTTTTTTGCACCAATTAGTTTTAAAAGCGATGCAGACACTTTGTAGCCATTATCGGACTGTTCGAGCAATCCTGCGTTGAACAACTCTTGCGCTTTTTGAGCATTGTTGGCATCATTTGCATACTGCTCTAATAAATCACAGACATCTTTTGTGTTGGGTAACAGGTGGTTTCCATCAGCATCTTTCATGCCGGTTGTCTGCATGACTTCATTTAACACACCTTTTGAAAGTTTGTCATCCTTGGAAGCCTCTTGTTCAAATAATTGAGTATTGAATTTTTCTCCAGCTCGCGCAGCTTGAAGCAATCGTTCAATCTCTTCCTTTAGGCCATCACTAAATTTGGAAACGCTAAGAAGAGCATCTTGTTGCGCTTTGTCAAGATTCATTATCTGGACAATAAAAGAATCAACTCCACCTAACTTATCAATGGAATCATCATCAAAATGCTTCGCCCATCCTAATTCGTCTTGGAATATTCCTGCTGTCATGTATTTCTGAATGATTTTAGGAAGTCCTTTTAACTGTTCGGACGCTTTCAATACACCGTCAAAAGATCCATCCATGTTTCCAAGTGTGCCCATTGACTTATTGATTGTCAAATTGTATAATAATTCTAATGGTCAATAAGAATTATTTGTCGATGGGGTAGGAGATATGAAAGTCAAAATTAAAGGACTCAAACTATCAGATGTTGATTACAAAAACGGGAAAGCTACAACATGGGGAATATGTTCGAAAGGGGCTTTAACCGGAGAAGGTCAAAGATTATTAAAAATATATCCAAAATATAATGAGCTGCGTAATGACTGGGATATTAAAACAGACGATCAGTTTTACGCTTCGGTCGTTTATGCGTATATAGTTGATTATATTTTGAGCGAAAACATTGGCAACCAGGAAATAATAAAAAAATATAAGCAAGTGATTAGTTGGTCATATAGTAATAATCCAGACGATCCTAGTGATAAATCGCAATATAGGATCAATACATCGTTCCTTGAACAGTATGAAGATTACTTAATTGAACTAAAACATCCTGGAATTCATGAAAGAGCAAAAAAAGAAAAATATCAAGAATTAGTCGAAAAAGAAAAGTATTTTGAATCACTCGAGCAATACAAACAAATAGAAGCACAACAAGCCGCCCGCAAGGAGCAGCAAGACCTCGCCAGCGGTAAGAGTGTCGTCTGCCCCTACTGTAAGTCCACAAATACCGAGAAGATCAGCACTGTGAGCCGTGCCGTGTCTGTGTCTCTCGTGGGCGCTGCCAGCGGGAAAATCGGCAAACAGTGGCATTGCAAAAACTGCGGCAGCAATTTCTAAAGGAGAATTAAAATGAAAGTCAATCAGGACATTATGAACCTCATTTGCAAACTTGAATACAGAATTGGAGATACATGTGCAAATAGCGACTCGTACAACGGATGGACTGATGAGTGGGGCGCTGATTTTCGGTATCCTGTAACCGTTGACGGTCATGGGAAATTCAGAGGTCGAATTGACGATCTTGGACTTGAACCGGAAGCGCTTGGCGATATCTATTATAAATTTGGCGCGAATGAGATGCATGTTGGGTACGGTATCAAGCATGTCCTCGAAGAGCTTGAATATTTATATGGGCTTGACTTTGTAAAGCTTGAAGCAGAGCGGAGAGCAAAAGTGCAGAAGTGATTGTACCGCCAGCAAAACCCAGAGAACAATTCTATTGCAAGGACTGTGGGTATGAGTGGTAAGACGGGCCTAACTTGAATGGCATAAATAAAACACCCAGAACCTCGTCAATTCTGGGCGTCTTGTATTCAGTCAAATGGATAAAATTCTTTGATTTTTGGAGAACCGTCCTCATATGAATATTCAAAATATTCAATTTTTGATGACGGAATACACAGAATCTGCTTACAATTATCATCTGGGGTTTTATCAATAGAGTAATAATCTTTTAAAATAACCCAATCATCGTCTGCTGTATAAACTGTTCCTGCGTATGCTTTTCCATTTGTCAAATATACAACAATATAGTTATTGTCTTCAAAATCCAATACTTTTAGCCAAATGTTTTCTGGAAGAGTTACTCCAAAAATAGAATCAATTCCAAACGGTTTTACTCGAACTACAAAATAAAGTAATAGAGGAACAATAACACCAATTACGATGCCGCAAAGTAAGTTGCTTGAGTCTGCCCAAACAAGGGACGCGACAAGTTTAATAACATAGCTATATACAATAGACCAAAAGATAAAAACACTATGATCCTGCTTTTTAAGGAACAGAATATTATATAATCCGATTGCGATAGCACCCGGAGCAAAATAGGATAAGAAATCCGGTAAGATTTCAATTAAATATTTAATATCCATTCGATTTTATCACCTCATTTTGGTTTAATCTTTGGGTTTACACCCGGCTTTCTTGGTTGAGACTGCGGTTTGTACGTAAACGTACCATCATTCCGTTGCCCTTTATTTCTTTCTGTACGAGGATTCCGAGGTGTACTTCCATTATTTTTGTTATTTCCCGCCATGATTCAACACTCCTTTTGTGAGAGTGTATCATAGCTTGCTACCAAAATCAACCACAAATTAAAACGCCCGGCCTCCCAGCAGTAGGGAAGTCGGGCTTGTTCATTATGATGACTGCACAGCAGTTATTTCAGAAGTTCAGCGATTTTTTCAGCAGTCACACCATTTGCCAGTGCGTTCGCAACAATATCTTCTGCCTTTTTGCGATTCAGCTCTGCCGCAATCTTTTCGTCGGCATCAGCCTTTTTCTTTTCGAGCTTGGTGATCTCTTTGTTGAGTTTTTTCAACTCCGCCTCTTTTGCTTTACGCTGGACGTTCAATGCAGCGATATTATCACCAATAGTTGCAATCTCCTGAGCAATAGATTCTGCAGCAGTATTCTTTTCAGCAATCTGTGCTGCGTAATCGATACCATCGAGAACCTTTGCTTTGTTCTTGCTTCCTTTAGGACGTGCCATAATAAAATACCTCCACTACATGCGTTTTGCTTACATGTTGTTTTTGATATTTTTATTATAGCCAGAAATACTAAGATAGTCAACAAAAATATTTTTCCACTTTTGACGGCAGGGGAAAGACCGCCTGTAATTTTTCCTGTATGCGCTTGATTGCATAGCAGTGATTTGGAGCATCCCATAGTGAACCTGCGGCGTTGTTGCGCACGTAGTTCCACTCCGACATTATGCTCTCTGAAGCGTCTTCTAACGGAGTACCCATATTATTACATATAGGCTCTGCTAGAAGCTTGCCTGCGGATTCCTTTCGGTTCCCGGACGAGAATTACCCAAACTCGCCGTGGCTAGGCCACCATGTTCGTCGGTTTTACTAAATACTCCCTCATGCTGCGCAATGATATAATAAAATACCTGCGGAGCACTTGTTCCGTGTCACCACCCGGAGTATTGCTGGGCACAATCATGAAACCCGTCATTTTGGGTTTACCCAGCTGAGTTACAAATGCTGCGATGCCCAGTCCAGCAGGAAGGGCACCAGTGAGATTAATGATTTTATCAAGAAGTTTAACGATCGATGTGAGAAAAGATACGCCGCTCTTCACAAGGCCGGAAGAGAGGATGTCTGTAGAAAGGACTTGGAAGCTTGCGTCGAGCTGCGCAAGGCGGCCTTGGATACTGTCAAGATACTTCTCGTTCTCTTCCCATGCCACGTTGGCGCTGTTAGCAGCGGATTCCATAGTGGATTCTGCAACGTCAAAGTTATTTAAGATTGCACTAACTGCATTTGCGTTTCTCTTTCCGCCAATCATTTCAGTGACATTTGCCTGCGTTATATCGGACAAACCACTCCATACTTGAGACAGCTCTTTCATGATTTGATATGTACTCTTGAAATTTTTGCTATCCAGCATGATGTCAACGCCAGTCAGAGATTTCAGTTCACTGCGAAGCTCAGACACAGAATTGGCCATACCGTCAACTTCAATACCTGCATTCTCTGCGTCACTTTTAGCAGCACGGAGATACATTGACAAACTTTTTAAAGTTGTACCGACCGTATCTGCATCTTGAATAACTGCGTTTGCAGCAGTGCCCAGCGCAATAGTTTCTTCCAGCGTATTATTAGCGGCAGACATAGCAGCAGAACTGCGAGTCAAGATTTCGCCAAGGTCTTTTGCGGTAACAGGCTGTGTATTTGCGACAGCGTCAATTTTATTAACGACATCCTCTGCTTGATCGGCTAACAGCCCAAAGCCTTGCAGAGTAGAAATCAAATACGAAGACGAGGTGTTAACGTCATCGATATTATCGCCAACGTTACGAAGTAGGGTAGAGTAGGTTGCTAAATTCTCGGCGTCTTCATCAGAATAACCAAGCCGCTTCCAATCTGCAGTTGAATTAACATAATCACTTATAGATACGCCTAGCTTTTGAGCCTGTTCTGCGGCACGTCCCATATACTCTTCAAGGGACTTTCCTGTATACTCACTGACTTTTCTTAACTCAGTTACTGCCGTATCAATCTCGACCACATTTTGATACACGATCCGCAGCGCGTCTTGCATCTTGTGCAAAGCTGCCATAGTAATCATAGTGCTCAAATGCTGACCAAACAGTTTTTCGAACACATCAAGCAGATTTCTTGATTCAAGACCCAACTTTTTAGATTCGGCGCGAAGTTCTGCATATTTCTTTTTCAGTTCACCAATTTTCTCTGGTGCGTCACTTTGATTCAAAGCTTCAAGTAACTCATAGAGAGACTTTCCAACGTCTGTTCCTTTAAGCTTTTTATGTTCTGCAATATAATCATGAATAGTTGCCTTCAGATTAGCGACTTCCATTGATGCCTTATTTATAGATTTTTCACGAGAAGCTTCTTTGTTAAAATCTTTTGCCTCTTGTGTTGCCTCTCTATATGCGATGTTTAATTGATTTAGTGCATCCTTTACAGAATTAATGCTATCTGGAGATATATCAAGGTTATTCTTTGTCCATTCTTTAGCAGCAGACACTGGATCTGAAGATTCATTTACTGTATCAAGTAAAGTTTTGAGCTTTGAATCTTTTTCTTGCAGCTTACCATAAAAAGAATAGTCAGTACCATAATTCTTCTGGACGTCCTTCATTGTAGCCCTATTTTGAGATATGGCATTTCCAATAGAGGTTAAATTTCCCGCCTTCGTACTTTCTCGTTTTGCGGCTTGCTTTTCTGACTCTTCAACGGCTTTAACTTTTCTTTCGATTTCTTCCCAAATCTTTTTGACTTCTATAAGTTTTTCTTTATAAGCGTCAGTCTGAGGCTCAAGCTCATTTAACTGCTTAAGAAGATTATCGATACCGTCAAATTTGACATTCTGGAGACTTCCATCAGCCTGCATCTGTCGAGCAACTTCAACGCCCTCGGCAATTTTGATGCCTTCGCGCTCAAGTTTCTTATAATTGCTCTTCCAAATGGTGTATTGCGCGTTGGCTTTGTAAGATTCACGCTTTAACTCATTATAATCAACTGCATAATTCTCGTATGTGTTTGGATTTTGAGCGCTAAGTGTAGCCGCTTTGGTGATAACTCCATTGATAGAGTTCTTTAATTTCTCGTTAGAACTACCAGAAACTTCTTCTGCAAGCTGATAGAACTTCTTTTCAATACTGTCGACGGCTTTTGTAAGGTCTTTTTGCTTCTTTTCTGCGGTGTCTATAATTGCCACAACAGATTTCCAGTTTTCTTCTGCGGCTTGAATTGCGTTGTTGTACTCTTCTGTACCAACCTTTGCTTTAGCAATCTTATCAACGAGTTGTTGCTGCACGCTAAGGGCCTTCTGAATACTAGTAGGAATTTTACCAGTTGCATTTGCTTCTTCTTCAGTGCTATAAGTCTTTTGAGCAGCACTCAACTGATCAGTGATTTTTTTGCCACGAGTAGTTTGTGCAACTTTATTTTTATTACTTTCATGGCCTTTTATAATGGAAATCTGGCGATTAACTTTTTCTTCGACTTCATTATCTTCTTTTTCTATTTGATCCAACAAATCGGTATGTTCTTGGATTGTTAATTTCATCGAATTTAAAGCCGCTTTTTTCTTTGTATCTAATTCACTGATTGCATTGTTTATAGCTATTGCTTCATCAGACTTTTCATCTTCTCCAAGACGTGCTTTCTTTAACTTATATGTATTTTGTTCACTTCTATATGCACGATAAGCAGAAAGCTTTTCGTTATTGTATTTATCTCTTTCATTTTGAGCCGCTTGAATATTTTCTTGATTTTCTTTTACACTTTTAGAATCTGCATGACGCAGTCGAGTATAGTCTACTTCTTTATTAGCATATCGGAATTTTCGATCAACATACCATTTGTCGCTATCTGTATTTGTGTCATTTAACAGTTCTACGATTTCATCACGATTTGCTCTTAAATTTTCAAGACGCTTTTGAATAGTGCCGACTTCATCTTCAGAAACATCATCGAGTATGTTCTTTGTCTCAGCGATTTTTTTATTGACCGTTGTTAGCTCACTGATCAAACCACGACGAGATGTTGACTTTTTCTTTGCAGTGGTAGCTTTTTGAGTGCTTTCTGAATCATCTTTTTTCTTAGATTCTTTACTAGCTGCTTCTTTAACTGCATCAACAATCTCCGCATTCTTCAGAATCAAATTGCCCTTAATGTCAAATTTCTTTTTTGAAATCTCAACATCGTCAATCTTAACATCGGTGGCTTTGATTTTTACTGCGCCATTGAGGTTCAGAGGATTAGGTCTCTTGATGTCCTCATCCTTGAGTTCAACTTTGCCCTTCAAATCAATAACTTCAGGCTTTTTAACATCATCCTTAGCGTTCTTCTTTTTGCCCTTGGCGGTATCGTCAACCGTAACGTTAGACACTTTACCTTCCAATTCGATCGCAGTCTTCGGTGGAATGATATCAGAAACCTCGAGTTCGACCTTGCCGGGAATCTTCACAGAACCATTCGGAGGTGTCACATCTTCCACTTTAAGAGTTACCTTACCGGGAATATCAACCGGTGCAGTCGGAGCAGCTACATCTTTTGTGTTCAAAGTGACGGAATTAGCTGTTGTCCCATAGGCATCTGTCTTTTTAGCAATAAGATCCAAGTCTGTGATTTGATTCTCAAGAGACTTGCTGAGATTATCAACTTCCTGTGCGACATACTGAACAGATGGACCAATCGCTGCTATTTTTGTGCCATAACCTTCAGCACTTGTAGAAATTTTACTTAGACTTTGTTTTACAGATGACAAGGCACTAGCATTTTTCTGAAGGTCATCAGAATTGCCAAATTGAACAGAAGTCGGATCAACCGTGACAGTACCGGGGATTGTCACTGGATTTTTGACATCGACGATAACATCTGCATCTGTGATAGTGACTTTGCCTGATATGGAAGTTGAAAGAGGAGTAGAGTTTTGACTGCTCTTTTCTTCATCTTTTGTAATGCTGTTGCCTAAAATTACAACATCATTGAACGCTTCTTGTAGCTGCTGCTTTATGTTCGCAATAGCGCCATTAGCAGGTTTGAATCCAATAGGAGCAGAAACTTTAGCAAAAATTGTATCAATAGACTTCTGAAGTTCCTCTTGATTGATATCAAATACGATTGCCTGAATTTTAGCGATTCCGTTATTTAGGGCGTCTTGATTCTCAGCCTTTGGCTCTTCTGCTGGTTTCTTGGCTGGAGTTTTATCTGGTTCTTTACTTTTCGGTTTTGGTTTACCTTTCAGATTACCCTCATCTTCGTCTCCCTTTACACCAAAGGATTTCAATAGCTTTTTATACTCTTCGAGTTCTTGTTTAAGAGCTTCTCGATTTGATCTCGTTTTTGTCAATAGATCATTTTCTAATTCGACTGTTTTTTGCTTTTTGGTATTGATCTCTTCTTGTTTTGTTGCAATATTGCTCAAAACTTCATCAAAAGCAGCACCATATGTCTTTATTTCTGCATCACTTAAATAACCGGAATTGTCATCCTTAATAGCTTTATTAAGCGTTTTAGCGAGTTCACCTGTGACTTCTATAGCAGTTTTTGTCTCAGCCGTGATGTCACCAACTCGCGTTTTCATTCTAGTTAAATGATCGTTGGACTTGTCAAATAGTTTGTTTGTGTTTTTGTTGTTAAACAATGCATATAAATTATCGTAATCTTCTCCTGTTTTTATCGATGCAGTTGAGAGTTTCTTTAAAAAAGCAATAAGAGGAGTAAGGGCCTTTGTTATTGACTCGGCATCAAAATCCTCATTGTCAAGAAGATCACTGAATTTGTCTTTACTTAAATTCTTTTTTAGAGCAGATAATTTTTCTACTGTTTCGGATACGTTGTTTTGAAATTTTTCAAACTCACTATTAAATCCATCAAGAAACTTTTCTTCATCTGCATCATAAAAATTATCAAGACTTGCAAATTGGTCTCTAATGTTTTTAACCAATTTTTCAACCCGTCGGATTGTTGTCGTGCTCTCTGTATCTCCAATTTGAAAAAGATCTGTTTCTTTGAATGGTTTTACTTTACTCTTTACGCCTTTTAGTCCTGCGGTTAATTCTGCCTGAACTGATTTTAATTCGGACTGAACAGCATTTGAAATGCCACGACTTGGAAATAACCCTTCTACGACACTGTTTAACCCAGCTGTATTTGTTGTGAGATTTTTTAAGTAGTAATACAGTTTGTCATTGACTGACTTTAATTCTTCTTTGAGTCGTTTGCTGAGTTCGTCACTAAAATCATCAACGTTAACACCAACAGTAACTTTCGGGATATCGCCAATGCCGTTAATCTGCTGTTGAATGTCTGTTTTGAGTTTTTCAGTATCGACAACAGGCGTTATACTTGTAGTTGCCTTGATGTTTTTTAATTTATCTTCGATCTTCTTTTTTATGCCATCAACATTAGGGTCAATATCAATCTGTGGCTTTTCACCGCTTTGTTTTACTTTTCGCTCAATGCTTGTCTTTAACTCTGTCGGTTTGATTTGTGGATCTACCTTGACTTTAATACTCAGTTCTGGTTCACGCGCCATATTATATTCCTCCTTTGGAGCCGAATCTAAAAAAAGCAGGCTTTAATAAGTCTGCTCATCTTTTTAATTATTTGTCGTGCTCGATTCGATTTTTTAGTAGCTTTACAATATCAGCGTATCGATAATCGATGTCATCTTGTGTGTTCTCCATGAATGGACGTGGTTTTGTCCACTTGTATTTTCTATAATTCCACGGATTGTAAGCGCCCTTTTCGATTATACGTGCTAAACTGTCTGGTTTGTTTTTGAAATTTGGAGCGTCTAAGCGCGGTCCATCAATAGGTGCCTCTTCATACACATACAGCGTGCGATCTCGAACTTTGTGTTTTAGATTTTTATCGTCTACTAAGCCACCAGATCCCTCGCGCCGTTCATATTCGACGGGGGAGTAGGTTGAATACACATCTTTCTGCACATGAGTTTTAAGCCGCTCTTTTACAGTGCTTGCAATTTCGTTTTTTAGCGCCAGATTTGCACGTCTCATGATTTCAGTCTGAAGAGCATTCACCGTGGTAGCTGTAAACTTTGCCATAGTTTTACTCCTTGTCTTCGGCGAGCACTGCGGCGTGAATTCCATCAAGTGCACCTTCTGGAGTTTTAACACTATAGCTGTTATCAGTCACAGGCTTCTTCATATTCTCTTCAGAAATAGTTTTGATCATTTCTTTCATGTTAAACTGCTCGCCAATACCATTCAGCACCTCAGCTGCCAACTTCATCAATTCCTCAAACGGCTGATTTTTTGCAGTTGCCTCAAACAATGCCATATACTGTTGCCGCTCAATCTCAATCTTCTCACGGCAAGCCTTATTCAGCGTACCAAGAATATATTTGCGAGGAGCTTCGTTCATCATCTTTGTGGTCTCATCAGAAAATGCCAGCTCGCTCAGCGCGTTCTGATCCATGCCGGTTGTATCAGTGTCTGTAAAGTAGACAACAGCAGCAATACGGAAAGCATAATCATATAGTGCGGGATCATACTTGCCATTACGCTTTGACAGGTCTACAACACCATCAACAAACTGGATGCGCTCTTCTAGGTTCAGATTATATTTCATAATTATTAGTCCTCCTGTGTAATTTTATTTCGTTCAAGTCTCATCAGTGCGGCAGTCGCAATACACATCGCGTCCGCTTCATCAGAAGAGACATTTTCACCATAGTGTTCGGTTACATAGTCAATAGCCTGCTGTTTTAATTCGGGACGTTTTACCTGTCGCCCTTGTTTGAAATCGAGTATTTTGCGCCATTCAGTCGGCTTTATGATTTCATATGGAATATTGAATAATTCACACGCTCCAATAATTGCCCCCTGCAACTGCGCAAGCTGAATTACTGTCTTAGCCGATGCTTGCAGCGCTACGTCTTCAATCACGACAAGATCGGGATTGTTAGTTTTGATACGGCTCTGTATCATCTGGCGCATAATGGCGCGACGCTCAACTGGGTCTTTGGTTTTACTTAAATCAATCAGCGAGTGATATACAGCACCATCGTCTAATGTACAAACGCCGGTCTTTATCAGCGCTTGATCAAAAGCTAAGATTTTTATGATAAACACTTCCTTTTTGTTTTGGAATATGGTAAAATTCAAACTTGAAGAACACCTGCACACCCCTCTTGGGGCTTATTTAATCATGTGGACGTTATCGTATGGGCTTCCCGGAAATCCAGTAGTCAGGCTGCTGGTAGAAAGGAGGACCCTATGGAGATTGATTTCGAAACGTTTTGTATGATAATCGGTCTTATTGCTAGTGTCATGTCCATCTTGGCATCAGCTAAGACTTTAAGCCAGCCACAGGCATAAATGGGGCCAAACCACTCGAACAATCACTGAAGCCTCTATGCAAATTAGAGAGCTGGTCCGCTGTGTGGGTGTTCTTCTTATTCGTGAGTTTCCTCATATCAACGCATGACTGCTCCAGCGGTCGTGCGCTCATAAAAGGGGTAGAGCCCCGAAAGACTCTACCTCTGATGTATTTGCTTAGGAATTACTCCTGGCCATTTTCATAGATCATGTCATAAATGTTGCCATCAGCATCGGCCATAACATCGAAGGTCATGGTCAGAGAGACGGGATCACCAGTGTTCTGCCAAGACAGCTCGAAAGCAGCCTGAGGAGCGGCCTTGTACCAGATCGGATGTGCCTCGACAATCTCATCGTTCTCGGTCTTGTAGGGAACAGAGCCTTCGACACGATATGCCTTGGGGAAGTGCTTGGAATCGAGGTGGATAACCTGAGTCTTAGCGGCCTTCTTGTAATAGTACACAACGTACTCAACGCCACTCTCGACAGTAACAGTGACTTCCTTATCAGCAACGGTAGCAGTCAGCTCGGTACCCAGATCGTCGTCAGCCTTAAAGACCTGAACGTAAGTACCTGCTGCAGAATCAGTCAGAGTCAGCTTGGCAGTATCAGTAGCAGTGATCTTCTCGCGCTTCAGGAAATTAGCCTCAGTGCCCAGATCGTTACCAGACAGCATCTGGAAGACCTTGACAGGATAAACCTGAGCTTCGATGGTAAGAGTACCAGTACGAGAACCGTCGAATTGCACGCGGTTGGGAGCGCCCTGACCGCCAGTAGCAAACACACGGTCACCTTCGAAAGAAGTAGAAGTGACGTTGGCCCAATCGACATTCAGGAACATTTTCTTAGTGGAATAGTCCATCAGCATCAGGTCAGCAACTTCGCGGTTGGCAAAATTAGCATTCTTGTTAGCCATAATTGTTATCCTCCTATGTTTTCATCTTTTTTATCGATGCGTTCTATCCACTGTGACGGGTCATACTTTCCGCCCCAAACTGAATAGTTCATCTCTGCGATATTTAATTGTTTTGCCTTCATCAATTGGGAAAACGTGTCTCGTATCTGACCAATGGTGAGGGCACAAATATTTGAATAATTCAGACTCTGATGAAATGTACACAACAACGAGATCATGTTAGGCAACTCCAAATTGGGGTCGCCTTTTTTTGTTTTTGCGAACTCTTTCTTCTTTTTCTGAAATCTCTCCCAAAACAGCCGATCTTTCTCGGTTTTAAACTTAGGATTCTCTTCTGGCATATCGTCATCCGCAATATCAAGTAGCTGCAAAATTACTTGAACAACTGTCTTATAATTTGATTTGTTAACAAAGCCGCCAATTGACGCATTGCCTTTTGAATCGACTTGTTTATCAATCAAAATTGCGCGATATTTTTCATCCCACTCCAAATTACCGAAAATAAAAAGAGCCAAACCCGAAATCAATTCGGATCTGGTTTCTTCGTTGGCTGTTAGGATATCAAACATTGTCATTTCATTTTTTTGTTCATTTGTGAACTGATTCCACGGATTTTCTATCTTGGCATCTGTCGAAAAGTCCGTGAAATATTTTTCTGGTGTATACAAAAATAAAGTCAATACTCGCTGATACTGGTTGTAGCCGAGCTTCAAAATATCTCCAAGAATAGGGGAGTGAATTCGACCTACTTCGCGCAGCATGACCCCATAAGGGCTGATATGGTCTATATAATTTAATCGAATCATCGCCTTGCCCTCCGAAAAGTTCCAACGCGATAAACGAGCATACGACCATAATAGGGCTGTGCTGGTTTATAAATACTGCTGCCCACCCATTCAAGTGGACCAATTCCAAATTCAGCGTTGCCGTTTAAAATCTTATCAACGTCACTTACGAGAACATCGATCCGAGTACCGGCTTGTCCTTTGCGGCGATAGGTCTGCATGAGATTTTTGCTGCAATATGCAAACACATAGATCGTCATGTCTGTAATCGTGTCGCCATTAGTTTCTTCCGGCACTACCTCAACACACAAAAATGTCTTGGAATTCTCTTGGGTGTCTGGAACAAACTCATATTTGAACACACAGCCGCCCTTTCCTGACCCGTCCTTACCAAGCAGGGCAGTTTCAGGATCTTCAATATTGTCAACGTCGCCCAGAAGGACATCAAGAATATTGTCATCGTTTATCAGCTTTGATATTACTTTGTTTTTGAAAGAACCGATCTCTTCCAAATTCATATCAGATCACCTCCAAATCAATATCGGCGGTTAATTTACCTGACTGAACTGTCAAAGATACAATGGTTCCAATCAGCTTGGGATTATCAGCGCAAACTACTTTACATTTTGCGCTAGACACAGAATCCTCCGCGTTCTTAAAATGGATCTCATCAGGAACATGATCGCCCTGTAAAGTCCAATTTGCCATCTCACACGTTTCGCCATCGATTTTCGCTGTAAACAGCTTACCGAAACCGCCGGCTTGAACTGTCGGAGCTCCAGTAAAATCAATACTAAGAACATATTCTGGCTCAGCCTCCTGCGGTGGATAGACGACTTCTGGCGGAATTTCTTCTGTATCTTCAATAGGAACATAGTCACATATCATCTTCTCAGCATTATCGGTCTCTGGATTATATAGATCCTGTTCAACGTTAAAAGAGAGAAATCCGACCTGTTCGTTATTGTAGTCAATACGGCTTGTCATCTGGTCGACCGAAGTAATACGATATGTTTTAGGCACATCGTTAATAATTTCCAGCATTAGCCGCTTACCAATATTAAGATTGGCAGAGTATTCATCGAACGGCATCTGGATACGGAATTCGCGAGTAGAATAACTCATCTGCTTGTTCTCTTCCAGATTGGAATAATACGGCTTTTCAACTGTAGCCCACAAAGAATGAATCTTGTGAGAACTATCGTCTTGCCATTTGATTTCCTTTCGACAAATCTGAATACGTCCGCGTACTGTGATTTCGTCTTCTGGATCTCTTTCTGTAATCAACCAGTGGCTCTTGCTCCAATAGACGATGCTTCCAATAGAAAAGTCTTCGCCAGGCAGAGTATGGATGATCTTTTGATCCATAACAGTTGAAGAAATAATATTCAGTTTACGCGGGATATCATCAATCGTCACATCTTTAAAAGAAGGACTGACTGGAGCCAACTTGTTTTGGTCGTGAATTGACTTGTTAATTATTCTGTCACGCTGGGTTGGTCCATTGAGTTTAAGCATTTTTCTATATTCTGATCGAGTCATAAGCCACCGCCTTACTCAGTCAGTTCAGAAACCTTGTTTACTCTGAATGAGTAGCCATTCATTTCGGCTTTCAATTTCCGTTCTGAATACTGTAACAAGTCTTTCATCTGCTCCAATAGCTTAGCGGGGGAGAACATAGAGAAATCTTTTGTACTCATGGCATTTTTTAGTGCGTCAGAATTAAAGACGTAAGGCTCTAACCAGTGAACAATCATACTCAGGGCGAGAATACTCTGCTCCTTGCGAGACAGCGTAATGTTGAACATCTCGAGCTCCTCGTCGTAATCGGTCAGGTCATTAACACAGATGTCTGCAAAATCGTCAATCGCTGCCTGAAGCAGGTCTTTTTCGACGGCAGCAAACATTTCGTCTGTGTAGCCTTCTTTGTCATAATCTTTGATTCGCCCACGACAGCGGGCATAGATACTTTCAAAAGTGGTTGCCATAGCCCGCCTCCTTTATTTAGATGGTATCTTCCAACTCAACATCCAGAGAGTCCTCCAGCGCCTTGATAGCACTGCGACTGTCCAGCTCGCCAGAATCAATCTTCTTCTTAGCCTCAGATGCAATGGCATCCTTAGTACCGCCCGGCAAAGTGGGTACGATCTCCTTGATTTCGTCGGCGGACATATTAAATACATCCTCGAAGTCATCAGTAGACAGACTGTTCTGATAGTAACGACCGACACCCAGCTTCTTGATAACGGCGGGGTCATCAATCAGAATCCAATTTTCCTCAAAGAAACGGCGCTGATTGCCACGCATAGAAACGAGCTCGCGATACTCCATCTCCTGAATCTCACCCAGACCGCTCCACTCGACTACATAGCCGGGATTCAGTGAGGACTTATAGATCAGGTTGCCAGAGACACCGCTTCGGCACTCGACCATAGTTTCATTTGTAATCTCTGCGGTAGAAACAACGGGCTGCTCAACGGGAGTTTTTGCAGTAGTTGCCTTGGAAGCCGCAGTTTTTGTAGTTGCACGTCTTGCCATTATTTCCTCCTATATAATAAGAAGCGGCAGTGGAATCCCTACCGCCTATGTAACATTTTAATTTGATGATCAGGACAGCTTGTACACGCCAAAGTCACGATCAAAGATAACGGCAATACCGGTGCGCTTCATCATCAGGAATTCCTGAGTCATATCAGCGTTGTCCATGGGGTTGCCCATCAGCATTGTGACGTCACCCTCGGTAACGCGCTTAATGGGCTTGGTATCGCCAGCAAACACGTAGATGACATCATCGCTCAGCAGGAAGTCGTCGGTGCCGTCCTTGTGACGCTGCTTCACAGCCACCAGAGGAGTGCCGGCCAGATGACCAATATAGCCCATTGCGTAAACATCTTCCTTAGCAGAATCAGACATAGTAGCAGTCTTAATCTTACGCAGGGCTTTCTTAGTGCCGATAATAACAGCAGACTCACCGGTAGAAGTCTCAACGTGCTCGATCAGATCCAGCAGCTTCTCCTCGTCATAAGTACCAGTCACACTATAAGGAGCCTGCAGCTTGGAGAACATGCCGGTGAAAGCAGCATATGCAGCATCCAGTTCCTGCTTGGTGAAGGATTTGCCGACCAGATCAACGAACTTGTTAAAGTCGATACGGCCAGCAAGCACGCGGTTCAGCTCCTCATAGATCTTCACGGCACGCAGCTGGGTGTTGACAGTGATGTCCTGACCACCCTCGATACGCTGACGACGAATGCCCTGAGTACCTTCAGCGATATCAGCAACAGCAAACAGGCACTCCTTCTCGATATGGAACTTGTTGGTGTCGCCCAGAGACATATTGCGATCCTCGACCATGTTCATGAAGAACTCGTCGCCCTTCAGACCTTCCTCGTGGATAACATTCACCAGTTCCTCAACAATTGCAAAGACCTGAGCGCACTTGCCGTCACGAACAGCCTTCAGATCCAGCTTTGTGGAGCCACCGTTTGCCTCAATCAGAGCCTTGCGCAGAGCCTCCTGAGTATCATTAACAGAGTAATCACCGGCGACGTGACCCTTGTAGCCATCAACAGCCAGCTTGATCAGATTAGAATCAATAGCCATGGTATAAACCTCCTATAATAAAAATGGCCGCCCGCTATTGCACGGACGGCGTTATGTTAATTTCTTGAACTTTGGGATCACTTCAGGCTAATGTAGAAGTAAGTATACTTGCCATCGCCAAAGCCGACAGTCTCCTTCTCCAGAATGGTGCCGAAGGTGGTGTCATCAGCGGCACCGGTCTGAACGGTAATCTTGGTAGAACCAGCGGTATAACCAACAGTCTTGCCAATCTCGGGAGTGCCCTCGAAAGCCTCAGCGGTCACAGAGAAGCCACCCTTAGAGTCCAGAGAATATGCGCGAATGGTCTTACCGGCCTCGTTGACCCACTCGGTCAGATAGTGAGCGACAGTCTGATCATAGAACAGCTCTTCCTCTGCAATCACATACAGATCCTCCTTCACAGCACCAGCTGCGGGAGCAGTTGCCTTATAAGCCTCACGACCCAGCTTCTCACCCAGAACAACGATATTACCGTTATCGATTGCTGCGGGAGCATCGCTAGAATAGAAAATTACACTTGCCAGCTGCTCACCATTCTTGGTGCCACCCAGATTATCAGTGCGCACAACAGCATGCTTAATATTTGCCATAATTATGTACCTCCTAAAATTTTGAATTATTTACTTGCCGAGATAGTGTTCCATCAGGCCACCATACGCGGCGTCTGAACCGTTCTGGGTGCCACCCACGCCAAAGCGGACAGTTCCTCTATTGTTATTAGTGGGAACATAAGAGAACTCAGCGGACTGACGACCAACCAGCGCATAGCACTTAGTCTCCAGCTCGGCATAAGTAATCTCCGTGTTCTCCTTCAGTGCGGTATATTCCGCATTTGCGCCCAGCTTTTCATCCATAATAGAGAACAGCTCGTCACGCTTAGCCTTTTCTGCTGCGGCGACTGCCTCAGCTTCGGCCTGCTGATATGCTTCCAGCTTAGGTTTGATTTCGCTAACTTCATTGGCTGCTTTAGTAAAACTGTCAGACAGCTCAGCGATTTTGTCAGTCAGAGTAGTAAAGGCGGCAATAGTGCCAGGCATCACTTCACCCTCATCCCAATCCTCATATGTAACCTTCATGCGCTTGATATTCTCATAATCCAGAACAACATTGTCGCCATTCATAGAGTAGGGAATGCCCATCAGCTGCCATGTCTTGGAGCAACGAACCACCACTGTCTCAGGCATCAGATCTTCAAAATAGAAATCTGGAATCATATACTCAGAATCCCAACTAGAAGGATGAGTGTGCTCGGCAAACTTAGTACCGATCTCGTCCATCAGCTGAACTGTAGTTAGAGTAAACTCATTGTTTTCAGTAGCGGTTGGCTCATCTTCAGATGCCGGTGCTGTATTTTCAGTCGGAGCAGATTCACCCTCGCCCTCATTTTCTGCAGCATTTTCAGCCGCAGGAGTCTCACCTTCGCCATCTGCCGAAGTAGTATTCTCGGCAGTCTGGACGTCGGGCTCCTGTACTGTATTTTCTGCCGGAGGAGTCACGGTTTCAGGATTTTCGACCACGGTCGTATTCTTCTCGTTTTCATTCATTGGTGTTTTATCTCCTTTCTCCTCATCGGATGGATTTTCATTTTGTGCAGCATAATTCTGCGTGAGAGCCTGATACTCATAGAGACGCTCTCGAATTTGAGATGTGATATCGTCAACAGAAAAATTGGCGGTTACACAGCTCCCAGTCATTGCGGGCTGAATCTTCGGATCGGTGGTTGACAGAATGCAGCAACCATCAAACTTAAAAGACGAAACGGGAGTGATTCCGTCATCGCGTTTCGCCTCGCAAACCATATCGGTCAGTTCAACGCTGTGATTTTTTGTCACATCGCGAGTGAAGATATCTACTGGGTCTCCAAATTTTGTCCAGATCAAGCCATCAACACGCAAGTATTCACGTTCTGTGCCGGTTCCGTCATCTTTAATGACCCAACGCGGGTTACAAGATTCAGGAATCACACCATAAGCCTGCCCCGCATACAAATATTTGACATCAGTATCGGTGATTCGCAGCTCGTGCTCATGACCTTTGAAGTCTTTATCTTCATCGTCCAATTCGTTCACTACATAACCAAGAATCGGCATATTGGCGATAGTCGGGACAGCTTTGTTGATAACATCTTTTGTGAAGCTGGTCTTATTAAGATTTGCTCCTGTGTGCATCACATCAATACAGACATCAATGAAGCGAAAATCAGAAGTTTCATATTCATTCTTCTTTGAAAAAGAGATTGGATATCGTTGATTCATTCTGCTTTCACCTCCTCGCCCGTAAAATAAAAGCCCTGACGAATTGCAATCTGCAACTCAGCCAGAGCATTTTCAAATACATTATCATTGATAAATACATAGTTGTTTGGTGGATCTTTTCGTAGTAGGAGAGCGCCGTGTTCTATCAAAAACTTCGACATCCCGGCGGCGTGAGAACCATGCACGACTATTTCGCATAGATATTGCGCCATGTTACTCCTCCTGTCTATCTGCTGTTACTTCGCCAGCGTCACTTAATTGTTTGCCTTCACTTGCATTAGATGGGCGTCCGCCCTCGTTTACAGCACCAGACTGTGTATTAGAACTTGTAAGCGGAACTTCAACAGTATTCAAGCCGAGCACATCATTCTCAAGATAAGCCATATTTTCATAATCCGTACCAGCAAACCCGGCGGTTGCAAGGATAGCGCTACGTGTTGGAATGCCATATTGGGCGTCCTTTAGATATCGCTCATGCATTTCGGCACGGTTGTAATGTGTCACCGGCAGGAAATTGATACGGAATTTATAAGAACTTGATACGCTCTTGAGTTTACGATTGACCCAACGCTCCAGCTGACGAATCACTGCAAATACAATCATTTGGTCATTTACAGTACACAGATTCAGCGTTGAAGCAGCCGGGTCGTCACCGCCACCAAACAAGATTTTATTTACACCAGCCTGCGCAAATAGTGTTGCTTCGGCCTTTGCAACCTCGTTCGTATCACTATTTACACCGCTCTTGTCAAAATTCCAGTCAGTTAGTTTCATTGGAGTTAAAATCGCACCAATATTCGGCGGCAACACATTGCTCATCATATCGTAGAACTCTTTGGCAGTTTCATAGTCAATCAGGAACGAACCATCTTCGTCATTGATAGGAATTTCCATCGCAATAGCCTTGTAGTTATTGGCTTCGCTGGCGTTCTTGCTGATGGCACGGTAATCTTCAATATCCGCCAGAGCACTAAATAGACTCACAAACGGCGGAATGGGGATATAGTCATGTTCATTTACCTTAATACAGATTGACTTAGAACTGTCCAATTCTTGCCATTTATATAACTGAGTATTGGTTTTATAAGTGTTATACATAGTCTGGAACTCGGGCGGATAATTCAGTAGCTTGTCTTGGTTTGAATCAAAATATGAAAAGTTAAATGCAAAGTTATATACACCATCTTCAATGCTACTGATTTTACAATAGTCTGCATCTAGGTTCTGGAAGGCAAAACTATCATTCGTCTCCCATGCGTATCCATAATAAACGTCGTCGCGAAATGCAATCGTCAAAATCTTAGTTGCTTCGTGTGGAATGTTCATTAGTTCAACAGCTGTTGAGCTTGCGTAGTATGCTTTCTTAAATTTATTCAGGTTTATACTTTTAGATCGATCAAGACCGTATGGAACAAGTTCATAAGAGAATGTAGACATATTCGCAAAATACTGAATCAGACGACGATAGTAGTTTGAAATATTGAACAGATATTTGCTCATATTCCGCAGTTGCTTTTCGTAACTAGCTGGATTAGCAAGATACTTTACAATTTGATCCTTCGTATACTTGGTATATGTCGGATTGGTCTCTGATGTGGATTCAAGATTGCGAATGCCAATTTTTGATAGGTTAGCATAAACGCCACTTACTAAATCAGAATATGTAACATAGGAGGTCTTTCCACTTTTGGAATTCGTGACCATGACCTTTTTATTCATTATATTTTCAGCCATTACAGCCCTCCCTTCTTTAATACTGGCGCACGGAAGTTAAAATCGAGCAGCTTCGGTTTGTTATGCCGTTTCTCCATGCTGCGCTCAACTTGCTGCGCAATATAATAATTATAGGACAGGGAAGAGTAACGGTCTTTGCGACATCCAGATTTTTCCTTGACCTTGATTACGTTGTTTATTGTTTCATAGCCCAAATTGACAAGCTCATTGACTGCAAGTCCGGTGTTGATATACGGCATTTGTAAAGCAGCTCGTTCGCTGGGCGACATTTTATCGTATCCTTTATATAGTTTGCGTAGCTGATCTTCGCAGCTATATTCGCTTTGCAGAAGGTGGATTCGCCCCTGTTGGAAACCACTACGTAGACCAATAGCAACATCACTATTAAATTGTGCGCTACCCATGATAGCCCAAATGACCTTCTTAGCGGCCTTATCAGAACAACGATCAGCGATTTCTGAATTGTTGCAGCAGCTGATTGCTGGATAAGTTTCGCCAATTTCAGGATCGTAGATATCACGCATAAGCAGGTCGATCAATGGAATACCAACTGAACGAGCGTCGATGCCGAGATAATCACAGTTAAAATATTCAAAGTAGCGGCGCAGTTTCAGTGCTTGATCTTGTACGCTCATACCTTCAACGTTTTCTGAGTAAACGAAATTACTCGTATAACGTCCAGATTTGTTTGGTATCATACAATTAAGGAAGATGCTTGTTGCGTCATTGTCATTTTTCTTGGAACTCATCAGTGCGATATCGGCAGTTAAAATGCGAATCTCTCCATTTTTCTTCTTTGGGACATCTATTGCAGTAGGGGAGAGCACGATATTTGGCGCGTAGTATGCTTTTTCAATAACGCGAGTTTTGTTGATATCATCGAACTGGAATAGCCCACCTTCAATTGAGCCAATCCATTCAGTCAGCATTTCCATTGAGAACTTCAAGTCGGAAAAACTTGATTCGGACATTTCATCTTCGACGGCCTCTTTCAACAACAAACCTTCTTTGATACTCATTCTGTAATCAAAAGCACAACAATAATATTTTTTACTTCGATCAATCATATTTACAAAATAGTCCTTACATTTTTCGTAACTCCAGTGATTCTGGAACCATGCAGAACTAAGATAAAACTCTTGATTTCGTTCAGCCATGTGTTTATATTCTGGTTTATCTAAATATCCGGGATGGCGAACAATATTTAGGAATTTTTTCAAAACCATATTGATGATATCTTCATCCATCATGCGGTATTCGTCGACCAAAATTAAATTTGCTCGCGCACCACGCGCAGAGTCGGTAGCCGTCACAACTTTAACGTAACTGCCATTTTTGAATATAATTTCTGCTTTCTGATTATTGATATCGACTTTTTTGATTTCGGATTGTAATAAAGGACTGTTTGGTACAAGTTCCTTCATTATTTTTTCGTCCAAGATATTGATAGATTGTGTTCGCACTTTACATGCAATAATACACTTCGTGCCCGGCCACAATAGGCATTTAATCACAATAAAGACAGCGGTTAAAAAAGATTTGCCTAGACCGCGAGCAGCAATGAAACAAAAGCCTGTACTTCGAACCATTAAATACAACAAAATCTGTTGGAATAATTTAAGATTTAAATTCAGATAATCTTTCGCAAATCTTTGAGGATTCGCTCTATAGAAAGATGCTCTTAAAGCTACTGCGTTCATAATCTTTTCTGATTTAGTATTTGCTACTTCTTTATCTGTTAATTTTTCTTTACTCAAGATGAACCACCACCTTCACCAACACCAAAAATCGTTTCTCGAAGGTTCGTGTCCGTCGAATCGTCTTCCATGGACTCTGGTTTATGAGCGGTCCATTTCTCCATTTCCTCGTCGTATTCATCTTGATATGGGTTTTTTAAATGGAACATCTTCAGCAGCGTTCCTAACACCCACACTCTAAAATACTTTCCAATCCCATCAACGTCCTGCCATTCAGGCGCAGGCTCCGGTATTGGTTCTTTTTCCTCCCATTTTTGAATCAATGTTCCGAACGTATTAGTCTCGGCCAGTGCGTTATCGTTCGTCTGATTCGGCTTGATCTGAGCTGAACCCATTAGATTCTGAAGGTTGTCGTTTGCCTCTTTTATTTTCTTTGTGTCGCCGGTAGCGTCTGCCTTTTCACAGTTAAGTTCGCCCTTTGCAATACGCTTGAAGAGAATTTCCTGTGCGGCAGTTTTACACTCATGGCGTGTAATAAGATTCTGATAGTGATCCTCAAGGAACAAATAGTCCTGCTCCTCCAAACCAGCGCCCCAGAAATTTCTCATTTTTTGTGTCACTTTTGTATTTGCAACACGACCAGCAGCTAAGGCTTCTTTTTTCTTCCGATCGATCACATCGTCATAAGATTTTCCTGCATGCTGCTTCATATTTAGTCGTCCCATATAGGTGTTGATTTTTGGAGTATATGTTTGAGCATGATCAGAAGCTTCGAGAATTTTATCATCTACATATGTGTCAAACATCATCGCTAACCGATCAATTGCTTCATCTTCGTTGTTATATTTCTTTGCATAGAAATCAAACATTTGCTCACGACACTCATTGCACCACGGCAAATATCCATCGTTACCCATAAACCACTGACTCTGCGTCTTTGAAAAATTTCCCTTGCGCACATCATAGATCTTTCCGCAGCACATACATTTACCACCACTCCATGAGGCAGGGACCTTAATTCGTGGCGGTTTCTTTTCAACGGCAGTTCTGGCCATAGTCCTTCACCACCGTTCCGTCATCTGACATATTGTCGAAGCGATACTTGATATCATCCCACAGCTTTAAAATTTCATTGAGCTTTTTTGTTTTGTGGAACTTTGTATATACAGAGCCCGTAGTTGGATGCTCGCCAATCTCTTCATAGAAAATTCCCATTGCGCGAATAAAGAATGCACAACGGCGGGAATAGCAGTAGAAGTAATCGCCTCCTAAATCTTTATGAAATTTTTCTTCCATCTTTGAATTCTGGAACCTCCTTTACAATTTAATTTCATGGGTACAGGTATGCGAATCGAACGCATCTAGGATTTCTCCTTGTCTCAGCTTATGAGGCTGGCCAGCACACCAGCGCTGTCACCTGCGACATATAAAAACGCCCTGAGCGGTCAAGCCCAGAGCGTTTAAAAATCTCTATGAATTACAATGTTAAATTACTATCTTTGCTGGCTTTTCCAGCTTCACATCATACAGACAAGTCAAACCATCATCAGCAATAACGGCTACAGCCTGCTGCGGGATATCATTTTTACGAATACCAACAGCGAAACTATCAGTACCGCATACGCAGCCGCTTTCAATAACCTTTGTACCGTGCACAGTTGTCATTCCATTTGTGTGGCGATGTCCGAGGAAGACCAGATCAATCGGCTGTTTCACCATCATGGTCAAGTGTTCGACGACGTTAGCAGGGGAGTCTTTGTCTCCATGTGCATACATCACCAGACTATTACGAGCCTTAAATCCACCAAACGTAGGATCGAGCTTCTCTGTTTTTACTTCAATGCCAGCCAGATTCTGTAGCCGTGCCTTCATATAGAACGAAATCAGCGCTTCGAGTTCGTCTCCTGCAACTTGTTCTTCCTTGTTGGGGAAAACCCGTGAATGATTGCCGCTGACCGAATACACATCAATGTGTTGGCATACTTCGTACAGTTCTGCTACAAAGTTGCTCACCAACTCTGCGGCTGTCATAACCTGTTCGATACTATTTTCATTGTTCTGAACTCGAGTGTTGATATGAATATGGCCATTGATAAGATCGCCAAGCAACAGCACATGAATTTTTTCAGCGGCATGTCGCTCAACGATGTTAAACACCTGAGTGACATAGCTTTCCAGCCTTGCCTTTAAAATTTCCTTATCAAACTTATTCCATGCGGAATCAATGCCAGCACCTGTATGTAGGTCAGATAAGCACACAATTAAGTCATGTCCGCTGCCTTCGTACTGTACGATATTCAGAAAATCATTCTTGTCGTAAGGCACAACAGCACTTGCGATCATTTCCTTGATGGATTCAGCACGCGCAATATCACGATAAACCTTGTTTGTTGCCGCCCGCTCGTCTCGCATCTTGACCTGTTCTATCTTCAGCCGCTGCAGTTCGTCTGCCACAGTGCTACCGCTCATATGTTCAAGCGCGTAGTCGTAGCCGGCTTTCCACGATTTGTACTTTTTTCGATAAGCACATTCCCCAAAATTGGAATTTGTAGCTTCATTCAAAACTACGGCTGCTTGATCCCATGTTAATTTTCGCTCAGAGCACGCATTGCCAATACGCATCATGTACTCGTCAAAGGATTCGTCATCCGTCTTTCTGAATTCATTCTTTTTAATTTCGTCCATTCTATACCTCAGATCTCAAAATTAGAGTTAGTGCGATGAGTGCGATTTAGTTCGCGCAACGCCTCCTCAGCTTCAACATTGCCGGGCAGCTGGGTTAGAACAGACTTGATTTCTTCCGCGTACCACTTATGAGTAGTGCGAGTAATATGCACGTTGGGAATGATCTTCCGCAGGTAAGTTGCTTCGTTCTTAGTAATTTCAATCATATGTATTGAATCTCCTTTTAAATTTAAAGTTGAAAGAGATATACCCTTTCATATATTAAGAAAATAAAGTCAATTTCGGTCACTAACTCTATTTGCATTCTTCTTTGCGATACGTGCCTTCTCTTTGTCTGTTGCACACTCTTTGCAATATAGACTGGCATTCGGTCTCTTTGCGATATATTTTTCACCACAAACAGTACAATAGCATTCTTTAGGATCAAACAATTCCCGTACCACTTTACTAAGATTCAATCGATTGTTCTCAAGTGTTACATTGAAGGTGTATGCAATTACGTCATCTTTATCAAGGGCAAAATTCGGATATGTATATAAGCAGCCAATATCGTCTGTTCCAGTTCGATAGAGTAGATGATGCACGTCAGACAGTTCGTACATGCCGCGTACTGTGTTGTATCCATCGTCCCAGTTGGGTCCACCGTGATACATGATTTCGGTCTGTTCATCAAAACATTTTCCAAACCGCTTCATTTTAAAATCAGTGTCTAATGCCACCGTGTCACTGCCATATAGTCTGCAGAAGAAGATAATTCCAAGCAAGACTCTAAGCTGTGCCCAGTTGATGTGATAGCGGCGGCGAGCGTCGGTGATATAATCTAAATCTTTCTGATATAAAACAACTTGATGTACGTCAAGTATTGGTGCGTTATTTTTGCGCCCTCGGCTGAATGTTTGGATCAGATGGCTGCGATCATAACTGACAGACTCGGGGTTTCGCATTCGTTCATAATAAATCGTGGCACATTCAATAGGGGAGAGGCTTGTCCGCTTTAATAAATTACGCAGCATCAGGTTTGACTCGTTATAATATTTCCAATTGTCAAGAAGCATATTTTCGTTGCAATAAAATGTCGTATAAGCCATTTAACCTCCTTACTCGATTGGTACAATATTGCCATCAACGTAACGACAAAGCTGTCCATGTTCATTATAGTATGGAGCCATATAGCTCGCTCCTGCACCACCATTAATGTAATAATACATGACTTTTGTATCCTTGGCGTACACGATAGAAGTATTTAAAATATGATAAAAATTGTCACTATAATTGTCGGCCCAATTACCATATTGGTCTTCTTTTGTACCGCAGCCAGTCAGCAAACATCCTATCAAACAGATGGAAATCAATATAACAAAAACCCTCTTCATTCTGTTTTATTCTCCCAGCCCACAGATTCATGAGCGAATTTTTGGATACGTTGAGCTTCGTCCCAGCTAAACATCATCTCACCGCAATTCGCGCATTTCATAGCGGTTACATTTATTGCTTCGACTTCCTGTCCACGACAGTGGAATGTATATGTTAGTCCATTTGTCAATGTCATGATTCCGCCACACTTGGGGCATTCCATCTGCTGCGGAGCTTCCTCCTGTTGTGGTTTCTTCTTTCTGAATAGATTAAACATCGATTTTCTCCTTTATTTCTGATGGATAAAAATTTAAATCACCCGAAATATTTCTACACTTCTGAATTACATCGTCAAGATTTTTGTCTATAGCATAAGCTGTTTTACAATCAGGGCAATATAGTCCATCAATACTTGGAATTTTAATTTCTTGATATGGCGGATATTTGTTTTTACATTTTATATCTTTTCCAATAATAGGATATACTTTTGTAGAGCAGCAAAATAGACAATGAAGTGTATTCATTTGCTCAGGTTTATCCATTGTAACCAAATCTTTCAAATTATCCATATTATTTCACCCTCTCTTACTGAATAAATCAATCATGAAGAACCTCTAATTTGTGTGCCGTCTCTTTTCCACATTCCTTGCAAAATACAAACCTCATATCATTTTGGATGTTTTTCAATTCATCCCATTTATATTGTGCAATACTACGACACCATCCGCATTTTTGACAACGAATCACAACTTCTGTAATATCGTTTCCTTTCATATCGAAAAGTCTTAATTCTAATAGCTTGAATTTCATCATTTTACCCTCGCCTCATAAATTCTTGGTTCAGCCAAGCTATATCGTTGACCAAGGTATTCATACTCGCCGTTCGGGTCGTGAACTGGCAACCGCACGGGAATAGGTTTAATATTTTCAACTACACCAGCACCAGCCATGTGCCATAGGAACTTTTTAAACTTGTTGGGATATTTTTCATAGCACAGCACGACTAGAATATTCGCCAACTCACGAACATCAGGGCAGATCAGCTTGCACTTGTTACGATACACGTTATAAATTGCTTGCCAGTTGATTTCATAGGTCTTTGCTTCTTCTTTCGTCATGATACCTTCAAGCTCTTTACGATAGAGTTTCCAATTTTTAGCCTTCTTTTCAAGCTCCAACTGCTGCTTGCGATATTTATTAAAGTCCAGAAAGATTGCTTCGATCTCATTAAATACAGTCTGATCATAGCCAATTTCCGAATCGTACATTATGTGCCAATCAAAACTGCCAGCGGGCTCTTTATGCCAACGAACTCCACGCTCCCAACGCTCAAGGCTCATGCAGAGTAGATTCATATTGCTATGGGCTTTACTGAGATTATGTAAACGTGCATAATAGGGGCCTGCATATTTCATGAAATATGGCGTGCTCTTAGGACCAGTACCATATTTCTGTATATTTCTAGGGATCTTATATCCGCAGCCAGTTTTAGCCCTATCGATTTCCTTTCCATTTGCGACGGACAAAAGAGAAACATATTTCAAATATTCTTGTTTTGTCTTTTCAGTCTTAGGAACTTTGTTTTGATAGACAGTGCTTAAATTTGAAATCTCGCCAATTTGACTTTTAAGACCACGAAGAGTACAAGCAAATTTGTTGTCAAGTGTATCAGTTTCAGCAAGGGCAGTCTTTTTGTCCTCAAGATCCAACGTAATAGGGATATCTGTATGTACTCCAGGAATCATGGAAGGTTCATCAATAACAAGAACGAGGTCGCCGTCAAAATCGGAACCATTGAGTCGAGGTGCATTGATGTCATAAATCGAAGTAAAACAACAATTTACAAGTCCATGAAAATATTTTTGAGTCAATTCGTTATCGACTGCGCTAACAAGCAGGTGCTCTGATCTTGATATATGGGGGTTTCGTTCACAGATGCGGTCTCCAAGTGCAACGCCACGACGATCAAAAGTATAAATCTCACCAGCCTTTAATGCTCCAACAACAGGGAGCCCGCCAGCCCATTCCATTAGAGCAACAAGATCAGGTACCCAAAATTTAAATGTTGCATTCATCCAGAGTTTCCCACATTTAAATCCATCACGAGTTTTATCAAGTAAGGAATGGACATACTCTTTAACGCATGGCTCGTGAATCATTTCTTGATTACGTGCTAATGCAGCAATATAGTGATTCAATGGATTAACATCGTCAGCCATTAATCCAAGGAAACAATCAGTGTAAAAAATATCATCACTTGTGACCTTTTCATAAAAATCTACAGACATGTCAGCGAAGTGTTTGAAATCATCGAATTCTAGGTCTATATTTTGCAAAATTTGATAATTGCATTTTGTGGTTAAATTTTCTCGTTCAGCACTATAATTCCATTTCGCAATAGCAAAGCAGCTTTTTGTTTTACGAAACCATTCCCAATATCTCTCCCAGTCTTTATATGTGCCGTCTTTCTTGAAATATTTATATCCTTTATAAAGGCTGACGGTAAGAATCATAAGCGGTTCACTGCCGGGAGTTACATCATATTCTTGTCCCCAAATATCTTTGATTTTTGTAACGCCACGTTCTGCATAAAATGATTCATAATCAATCTCGTGCATGCATCCTTTAATATATGGTGCGCGAATGATACAACTATTAATATGTTCGTCGGTATTTATTTTACGTTCAATCTGGCGCATAATTTCTGGGTGACAAATACCTGCACCATCGAAGCAGTTAATAGTGATATCGGTTTTCTTTACAGCGACATCCTTTTGTGTCCAACTTCTTTTGTTACCTGCTTTATCAATAAATTCCGTTGTTTTATCGTATAGATATTCGACCATTTGGTCTTTAATTGTGTTCTCGTAATCATCAACGATACAAATTTTAGGTTCCCATTCCGGTAAGCAAAAAGCGGACGAAAGATTCAAACCACGATAGGCATAATATTTGCTAAGAACAGTTGGCGTTTCAGAAAAATCAAGTCCCATACTAATTCGCCTATCAAGTTCTGGTGCAATATGACGTTCAACAAAGCTAAGCATGCTTTGACGAACCATACTTGCACTGCGTTCACTAAACAAATACGTTTCTCCATTGATTTTAAATCCGTGTTTTACAAGGCGTTCAAGAGCTTTTGGCTTGTTGTATCCACCTGTAGCGTCAACAAAAACAACAAATTTCTGAAACTTATCGTCATTCATAGATATCATACGGATTTGGCGAAACATCATATTATCTCCCTGTAACACAGTGAAATGAATAAGTTCTTCGTTAGTTAGTTTGAAATTATAATCATGAGTAATAATATAGTTAAGAGGAAACTTTAAAACGCTATACAATGGAGGAGAAAACATCTATATCAATTCTCCTTTACTTTAATTTGTTATGGAAATCATCGTCATCGCCAGAGTCATCATCGCTGTCATCCCACTCGCCATCGCACACAACATAGTAACAATCAATTGCGCTGCTGATATAAAATACAAGAAGGGGAGTAATAACCAGCGCAACGAATAACACTTTGCCAATAATCTGATATGTCAAGTAGAAGATTACCAGTGTCTCAGCAGCGTGCAGTATCCAATTAAACCAGTCTTTGCTATTGATAAAAGCAGATACCGCAATAGTCAAAGGAATATTTGTGCTCATCATGTCCTGCTGGCCGTTTTCGTCTTGCAGATCGTCGGGCTTCTTAGGATCTTTATCCACTGTTGCACGCCTCCTTACTCTTCATCATCCCACTCGCGTCGTTGCTTGTGGGATTTTTTATTATATTTAGATGCCGGAGCCTCCTGCGCTTTTTCAATCTCCTGCATAAAATGGTTTTCAATCATGCGCTGTTTGCGGGCTGCTCTCATATATGTACTCTTAGAATTCTTATCTCGCTTGCGGTCACTCATCGCCGTAATCCTCCTCGCTGTCGTTATCGTATTCTTCCAACCCATATAGCTTATGATATAAATATCGGGTCAAAGAAGGGGACATAGGCGTACAATCTTCCATCCAGAGCGTATCATACAGTGAAGCATCACCAATAACTTCCTGCCAGTCCGCGTATACTTGAATCGCGTCAATGATATCTTCTACTGTGACACTATAATCACGCACCGCATCAACTACGGCGAATCCAATATTAAAAATATCCTGTTTTGAAAATTCTTCTTCTTTCATAATAGTCCTCCTTATAGAAGTGATTTGCACCGAAGTGGCTTCTTTAGCTTTTCTAATTGATTATAAATATCTGCAATTTGCTCTTCTATGGTTTTTAGTCTATCCCATGCATACTTTTCTTCTGGAATAGTAATGGTTGCGTTTTTTGCTAAATCGTTTGATATCCAATAACGATAAGGGTTCTCTGGATTCCCAATAAAATCTAAGTCAATAACATCCATTTTGTTGATCTCCTATTACAACAGACTCTTACATGACAACGGTCTTTTCGCGCTTCTGATAACATCATCAATACAGTCGGGGTCAATACAAAATCCTTTAAATACATTGAAATCGCCCGCCCACAACAATTTGTCAATACTGATGATTCGCATTTTCATCGCCTCAGATATATACCGCGCATCCTCATCACCATATAGTCTCACAAATTCTTTGAAACATTTTACAGTGTTGATCATTCCAAATTCTTCATCGAAATAGAAAGTAGTATATTTGACTCCAAATTTATCTTTGTCGAACTGTGCGCGGAACTCTTCTGGACTCTGACATATTACAGTTGTCTTTGGATGATTTTTTACTTCTTTTAATCTGTCATACCAGTTACATACTGCTTTGTAATTCTCTGGCTTCACGAATAATACTCTCATTGCTGCTTCCTCTGTAGCGCTGCAGCGCTCTTATAACAAACTGTGACATACCAAGTTCTTTTTATTTATTTTAATACTTGCTTCAGGACACCGCTCACGAAAAAATTCATATATTTCTTTATCTGAAATGCTATGACCGTTATCAAGCCCAACGAACTGTCCATCTGAAATTAACAATTCATCATCATAAGACCCGATACTGTCTCCGCGAGCGACCGCATCTATCAGAAATTTTGCTTCTTCTTCTGTCCATTCAATAATCATAAAAGACTCCTACAAATAAACGATTTCGAATTTCTAGTCAAATACACAATTCGATCGTATATTTCTTTATCGGTTCTTCCCCAAAATCCATAGTATTCAAGATCTGGTTTAATTCGGCTTTCATCTATATCAGGTGCAGAGGGATAAAGCTTTTTATATTCTCTGATGGAACCTTTAATCATATCGAGTTCATCAATCTCATCTCTCATAATAAACTCCTGCAAATAAATGATTTTTGATACCATGGCGTTGGTTTTGGCTCCCATTGATCAAACATGCGCTCATAATAAAGTCTTCCGTTTTTCTCATCTAAGTGCCATCGCATATCTTGAAAATTCACGTATTCTGCATCAGTATCAGCAAAACATTTTAAAACAGCTAACATCTCATCGTAAGTTCCTTTGTAGTAACCGAAACGTCCAATTTGTGCGTAACCCATCGCTTCTTTTATAATCTCTTCTCGTGTCATACTATGGGGTCCTCCAACTGTTGAGTTTATAATAGGCTCTTACAGGTAAACGGTTTTTTGAATTGCAACGCATATTTTCCTACTAATTCAAGATATCGCTTATAAATACTTTCTGCAGCCTTCCCATCAATTGTCTCAAAATGCGACCCGGACATTATATCAACTTTAAAGAACTCCATTGAATTTATCGTAAAAGATGACGGAGGATCATAATGTATGTATCTGCGGTCTACATCGACATGAAT